>Ga0210240_100122_pt1 | contig 56330 bp, 34 predicted proteins | sample ChrtobMetP5a_4mM_FD_155463 | JGI IMG/M metagenome (GOLD analysis project Ga0210240, IMG submission 155463) | Chrysochromulina tobin associated microbial communities from unialgal haptophyte culture, Seattle, Washington, United States - P5a_4mM | ecosystem: Host-associated > Algae > Haptophytes >...
CCCTCGCCACCCTTGCCGCCGCCACCGCCGCCCCCACCGCCGCCATCGCCCTCACCGCCGCCACCATCGCCGCTGCCTCCGCCTCGGCCTCCGATGCCCCCGACACAGCCTCCACCGCCATCGCCCCCGCCGCCCCCGCGTCCACCCCACCCGAGCAAGCCACCCAGACACCCCTCGATGTTCGCACTCCCCAAAGTCCCGAAGCTCCCATTGGAGGACCTTCCTACTATGGCACTCGGCGGGCTTATGGCCCCGATGATGGTCGCTATGGGAATCCACCACGTGCTGGGCGCGCTGCTGCTCGTCATGACAATGCTCTGCGTCTGTTGGCGAAGAGCCGCACCTTTTGGCGGTGCCGGCGGCGGTGCCGGTGGTGCCGGCGGCAATGGCAAAGGCAAGCCCGGGTACTTGCGTCTCGAGGATCTCGATGATCTCGACGAGGATCTCGAGGAGGGGAGATTGCGCGATCCGCGTCCTCTTCCTCGTCCACCACCGCCAACTCGTGCAAACACCCTGGCGAACACCCTCCTCTCGACTCAACCCCCTAATCCCGATCCTGTGCGTGGGCGCCGTCCGTCGCACGAGCATCAGACGGCGTCGTCGCGGGCGCCCTCGGATCCCAAGCCCCCCCTCGTCGTCCAGATCCCCTCACTGTTCTCTACCGCCACCACCTCTTCGCCCAGGGCGGGCTCAAAGCTCACCCGCGCGGCCATGGCCACGAGCGCCGCGAGCCCGTCTGCGATCGCGGCGGCTGCGACGCCACGCCCACCGCATGGCTTCGTATCGCATGCAGAGTGGGCACCGGACCTTCCATTTGTGTGCCATCCCATGCCGTCGGAGGCACCTCCCCAGGGTGCCACGCCAGGCAAAAACAGCCTAGCCCCCCCCGTGCGTTCTAGCTCCGAAGACCCATCCCTCGCTTCATCCCTCGAGGAGGACGAGGCGGAGGTCGAGAAGGATTCTGCGCGTGCGGCGGCGGAGATCCAGGGAGGAGTGGCCGCCTACCTTACGTATCAGCGGGCGGAGAAACGTAAAACGGAGAGGGAACTGGCAGCCAAGTTCGTGGTCAAGGAAGCTGAGGCCGTAGCCGCCTGGGAGACCGCTAAGGATGCGTGGGTGGCCGTGGACGCTACTATTGCAAGAGCAGACCTGGACTCTCAAGCGTCGTGGCAGAGCCCTAGCACAGCGACTGCCATCGTCGAAGTGACCCACACCCCGCATTGCTTCGAGCCGTTCCAACACGCAGTGGCCGAGATGGTACTGGCCACCAGGACGGCGCTACTGGGCGTCGATGAGGAGGCCTTGGCTCGGGAAGAGGAGCGAAGGCAACTTGAGGCCGCCGAGGCGATGAAACTCGCGAAGCACTATGCTCTCACGATCCTGGCCCATCACCAAGAGTCTCGGGCGTGGCGCACGTGGAAGGCAGTCACCGAAGAGGCGTGGGAGAAGAAGCTCGCATGGGTTCGCTGCCGTGCCTTCTTCATCAGGACTTACCGACGAAAAGGATTCGATCAGTGGTACGACGTCGCGAGTGCCACGTGGTCTCGAGAGCTCCAGATCATCACCGAGATCGAGACTTGCCGACAGTCGCGCGCCTTTGGGCGCTGGCGCGTGGACTACGAGGCGGATCGTATGATGAGGAAGCGCCTCGTCAAGCTCGCCCACAGGTGCAAGTACTCTGCTTGCTTTCAGGCGTTTGCCAACCCGACAGCCGATAAGTACAAGGCCTTCGAGCGCCTGCGCGACCATGCCGCTGCCAGGCGGGCGCGACAGGCAGCGGTGGCAAAGTTCACGGCCGTCCAAGTGCCGTATCAGATGCGCCTTGCGCTTCTCCACTGGAATGAGTCAAGTGCGGCGGCGCGCACGGCGGAGGAGCGTACCCGCCGCGTCCTCGCCCGACTCAACCCGGCCTCCGCCTCGATGCTCAAGGCCCTCGAGAAGCTGCACGAACACGCCCTGTTCGTTCACAAGGTCGAGAGCGCCGCACGTGGCTTCCTGTACGGAAACGTGCGACGGGGCTTCATGACGTGGGCTGGCCTGCGCCAAGAGAAGCTCGTGCATCAGCAGCAGGTGGTCTGGCTTGCCGTGCAGCGCGGCCACCGAGTGGGGGCCCTTCAGGAGATGTTCGAGGAGATTACGCCGTCCGTCATCGAAGAGCTGATCCAAATGAAGGACGCTCAGGGGACCACGCCGCTACTCTGGGCATCCAAGCGTGGATTCGGCGATATTGTCGAGGTGCTCCTCGCGTTCAGCAGCGACTTGGAGAGCGTAGTAGGCGCGCGTGACGCTGACGGCTGCTGCCCGCTGCACCATGCTGCCCGTCGCCACCACAATGAGATTGTGGCGATGCTTCTCGATGCAGGCGCCGACGTGCACGCCAAGAATAGCGTCGACAAATCGACGGCGCTCCATTGGGCGGCACGCAAGGACAATGGCGTCGCCATCCAGATGCTCCTTGAGGCGGGCGCCGACCGCGAGGCGCAGAACTCGTGGGGCGCGACGCCCTTGGACAATGCGCTGTTTGCTAAGTGTTGGCATGCGGTGCAGCTCCTTGCGACGGACGCCGAGACGTTACGGGCGGCCGCCGAAGAGCTTGCGATCGAGCGGATCGTGCGCCCAACGGCAGAGGAGCGACACGAAAAATTAGCGAAGCTGGCTATGAATACGATGGTGCAGCGCGAGAATCGTCGCCAGAAGCTCGAAGCTCAGCACCAGGCTCGTGAGCAGCAGCAGGCTGCTATTGACGAGGCCGCGCGAGCCGCGCGCCGCCAGGGGGCTGCCGATCGTGCCTTGGCACGCGCGCTGCTGCCAGCGGCTGGGCACAAGCTGTCGGTTACCAAACAGAGGACCGCTTCTCCTCGGAAGCAAGCGCCCGGTGGCAATGGCGGCGGCGGCGCCCGAGACGGCACCCCGTCGAGCCCCCCTTCCAAACGTGCGGGGGGCAAGAGTAGTGCTCTGAGTTTGCGCGCACTCGAAAAGGAGCTCAAGAAGAAGACTGGCGAGACCGGCGCTCCCGTGCCGCCGCCGACCACGGCGATGGTCCCCAGCTGCAGCTCCGTGGCTCCCGCAGAAGAGTTGTGGCGCGGCTTCTCGCTCGCGCAGCATGAAGAGCTCAAGCGGTGTGTGGACGAGGCGCGAGCGGCTGTCGAGGAGGCGGGGCCGCATGCGATGGACTTCATCAAGAAGCGGCTCGCCGAGGCTGAGGCGTGGCTCGATGATCTCGCGGCGGTGAATGCAAGCGCAGCGGCGGGCATTGAGCTCGACGGAGACTCTGCCGCCGAGACCTCTTCGAGCTCGGCTTCAAGCCTTGTGCCGGCCGAGTTGGAGCTGCCGAACGACGCCCTCTTGTTTGAGGCGACCTGTTCGCTCTCGCCCGTGTCGGCGAGCGAGCTGACGCCGCCGCCCGCGCACCCATCCGCGAGCCCAAGCTCCGGCGAGTCGTTGTCGTCGCGTCACTCGCACCGTTCACCCAAAGGGGCAAGCGAGTCGCCGATGCAGCGGCAGGTGCGCAAGGATCGGCTCAAAGCGCGCACGTCGGCAGGCCACAAGACGCCCGGCCCGCGACGCAAGATTTAGAGATGGAGTAGAGGCTGGTACTCAGACGAGTGGAAGTTCCCGTGCGATCCTGGCTTGTGTGAGATGCACCGGCGTGCACTTCGTGCCGCAAGTGCGACCACAAGGCCCCCGCCGAGCCATCTCGTCACTTCTCAGCATGTGGCGAGCTCAGTGGCGAGCACGACAGTCGGTGTATCCGACGCGATTCATTTCATCAATGGCTGTGGTCAATATCTAATTTGCAATTTGTCATCCGCATCGCGCACGGAGCGCAAAGCCGTAGTCGCGTACACATGGAGCCGTTAAAGTTTACACGACAGGGAGGCGCTAAAGGCTAAACCTTAACCTTAAAGCCTGCGGTATCGTACCGTACGGGGGGTATCGAGTCTCGGGCAACTGTGCCATAGTGCCGAGTTCTCTACTATTTGCTTCTACTTTTCTTTCAGCCGTTCTTCATAGAGCATGCCAAGTCCTGCTCGCCCAAACTGACCCGCACGCAGCGGACCTCTTGGTGGACCACCTCGGCCGCCTCTTGGTGGACCGCATTCCGAGTCTCCGTCCTGAACCTCCGTCTACGTGATGATCGCCGTGGACCCGTCAGCGGAGTCGCCTCATCCACCCGAGACCATGATATGTTGGCTCTACGCGACCAATGGCCATACATCATTCCGGTGCCATTGGGTAGCAAGCAACGCGAGCAAGTCTCCACATTCATCAACAGCGCGCGGCCGCCCAAACAGTAGACACTCAGCCTGCGATGGAACAAGTGCTGCAAGAAGAAGGACTCCGCCGAGGGGCTCCGCCAAGCAGCAGGGTGCATCGGATGCGTGGTGCAGCGGGGACGAGAAGCTTCGCCCCTCGATAGGAGCTCGGGTGTACACTGGGCTCGTGGGGGATCGGGGTCGAGAAGCGACGACCACATCTCCACGCGTGAGCGCTCCCAATACTGCGCGTCGCTGATCGCATACTCCCCGGCGTCGATAGATCGTTTCTTATCTCCAGCGGCTAGGCGCACAGCAGATGCAGTTCCGATAATGACAGTGTCGTCGATGGCGCCTTCGACATAAGGAGACACAAATGCAAAAATGCTCGAGTTGCGCACGAGCATCGGTTGTCCTAGGAGGCTCATCATGAATTGTCCGGTGGCCGCATCCCGGTGCCAGCTGAGTTTGGTGAGGTAAGTGTACAGGTACGCATCGGGCCGCGTCTTGACGATGACGTCGTACTCTGGGCCCACCAAGCTCAGTGCGCGCTCCCAGAGTACGTACTGCGAGTACAGGTGGAGGTGCCACGATTCCGGGTCCGGGCCCAGAATCGACGTGTTCAGCCTCGCGTACTCGCCTAGCCAAAGCCCATTGAGAGCAAGGCCGGCCTTGTAAAACGACTTGCGAACGGCAGCTTCCGCCGCTCCGTGGCCTCCATGTTCGAGACCAAGCACGCACTCCGATTCGCGGTCGAACCAAGAGGCAAGGAAGATGCCAGCTGGCGGCGATTGCTTTAGCATCTGCTCGGTTGCCAGGTTGCGCGAGCACCGTTGCCAGTGCCGTAAGCCTCCTGCAATTGCGATTGCCACTCGAATAGGAGCGCCAGCCGGTGCTGCCTCAGCCCACGGCGCTGGTCGACAAACGTGTGTGCCTGGCCTTTTCTTGGCTGCCTTTTGCAATAGAGCAACGCACTCTGGCACGCCGTGCGCCCGTTTGCCAAAGAAGTTGCACCTCCGCCTCAACGGATGCTTTGGAAAGAAGAGCGCGCAGCACCGCCAGCCGCAAGTCGAGACATTGCATGAAACACGGCAAGCCGACTTGCATGACAGCATGCCGCGAACGGCCTTTCACGCGCTGCGCCGGTACACAACTGTATGTTTGGTTACCGGTCGAACTATACCGTACGCTTTCTGTGGGAAACGCGGCGCGAGCGATGGAGAAGAGCCTTAACTATACGCGAAAGCCACATACAGCTGTACATGTACGCTAAACTGACCCAGAGCGCATGGAGTCACGCGATACACGCCCTATACGGCTATACGTGCTTGCCTATATTAAACCCAGGCGCTGCGGCATACGCGGAGGCGTAATATGCAGCTTGCAGCCAAGCGCAACACGCCCATACGCAGGGCTATACGACGCGAAACGCCGGGGCTCTGAGGCGCCACACACTCAGTACGCCGTAGCCATCGGAGCTCATCGTCATGAAGTACCACCTTGTATGTGCTACTCCCCGCCCGGGGATAAATCGTGGTTGCACCTCTCAACCACAGCGGCAAAGGTTCAGCAGCCTCGCTTGCATCTACCCGTCGGCGCCCTCCCCACCTCACTTCTGTGCCCCCGTGCCTTGAGATGAGCGTGGTGCCCTGGCGGCCTGCTAATTGTTGGACATGCGTGGTGCAAATCTGTGCAAATATGTGCACATCTGCATCGGACATCCGAAGCCCGATGGCGTCCTCGTCCTCGCAGGCTCTTCTCGACGCCGCCTCCCAGCAGCGGTGGACGTCCGGACGGCCGAGGCGGCGCGCCGTCAGAGCATCAGCCCAATGAGCTTCGTCAGAGCACCAGCCCAATCAGCCAGAAGGCGAGCGTGGCCGAAAATGAGCTTCGTCAGAGCATCAGCCCAATGAGCCAGAAGGCGAGCGTGGCCGAAAGCGCGGAGACGAGCATGGATGCCGGTAAGCCGACCAGCACAAAGTCGGCCGCGTTGACGTACGCTCGCCCGTAATCATCCTCAGCGAGCAGTGAGTTGACGTTTGGGAAGCTGGACATGGGCAACGCCATGGCGGCGGAGCACGTCAGAGTACAGCAAAAGACGATCTGGGCGGGAGCGCCCGCGTGCGCGCCAATCGACGCGATGAGCGGCATCGTCACAATCGCGGCGACCGTGTGAGAGACAAACGACGTGATGACCAGCATCGCCCCAACGAGCTCCGCGGTGAGCAGCCACACACTGGTCCCACCGAGTGACAGCTGCGCTTTGAGCAGCGAATGCGAAGCGAGGTGGAGCAGACCTGACTTGGAGACGGCGAGCCCGAGGGCATTGCCCCCTCCGATGAGGGCGAGCAAGTGCCAGTTCAGCCCGTTGAAATCGTCCTTCGTGAGGAAGCCAGAGCCAAACGAGCCGACCACGAGCGCCAACCCAACAACCGCAGGGTCGCCAAACGTGTCGTGCAGCGGCGGGAACGAGAGCGTCGCCCAGAGCACAGTGGTCGCCATAACACAGCAGAGCATTGACAGCTCCCGCCGGCCGAGCTTCTGCTTCTTCTCGATGGAGATGCGCGGCAGCTGGGCGCAATCAAACGGACGCAGCAGCAGCAGCAGCAGGCCGTGCACAAGGAGCAGCCCAATTTCCGCGATTGGGAGAGCCACGAGGAACCAGGTACCAAAGCCGATGGTGGCTCCCCTGTACGCGAGCGCCTGCAGCGCCACCGCGTTCTGCGGCGACGCGATGGGCGTGAGCATGCCGCCGAGGTTGCACGAGAAAGCGAGTCCGAGCACCAGAGCCTTGGCGTAGCGCGAGCCGCCGGGCATCTCGCGAAGGAGAGGAGTGAGCACGTTGAGCAGCAGGATGGGCGCGGTCACGTTGGAGACGCACATGGACGTCGCGAGACCGAGCTGCATGATCACCAGCATGAAGGCGAGCGGGTAGCGGCCCAGCCACTCGCTCAGCGCCGACGCAAGACGGAGCTCTAGCTGGCAGCGACTCACCACGGCCGCGGCGACGAGGCCAGCGAGCACGAGCAAGATGACTGGAGACCCGAACATGGAGGAGAGGAGCAGTTTGGCGGCGTCCGCGGCCTCCATGGCCGGCGTGGAGCCGGAATCGTCGGTGGTGTCGTGCTGCACGTCCCCGTGCTTGCCCGTGTGCTCCTCGGGCTCCGCGGGCATCACGCGACCCAGAACGACCAGTACGGGCACGAGCAAGGACGTCACAAAGTACGGCAGCGCCTCGGTGAGCCAGAGCGTGATGATGCTTAAGAGAACGCACGCGCATCGCTTCTCGAACTCGTTATTGCCATCCGGGTCCAGCAACGGCGTCAGCAGCAAGACGGCGCACGCGACCAGCACCGAGGCCACCACACCCCAAACACGCGGTGTCGAGGAGACCGGAGCTTGCGGGGCGCACTGCTTGCGACCCTCCGCCTTCATGCTGAGCACCGCCTCGGCGTTGGAGCACAGCTGCTCGAGCGCCACCATCCAGTCCTCGATCTCGCTCAGCCCGGTGTAGAAGGGCTCGGCGGACAGCCGCTTCAGAATCTGTGGTTGCCGTGGCGTGCCTCCGATCAGCTTGTCGAGCTTCTTCACAATCTTGCGGATACCCTCGTGGTTCACGAGGACGAACGAGCGCAGCCTGGCGCACGCGCAGTACGTACTTGTTACCAGCTGCTGATCGACTGCGCGCTCCGACGCGTTGTATGACTGCGTTGTGGGGCTGGCTTTGTATACGCTGAATGCATTCTGCTGCAATAGTACCTCCATGCTCTTCCTGATTTTATCATGCTGCTCTTTGACGTGTGTATTCATTCGGACCACATCGGCGTCGAGAACCTCGTTGAAGGAGTGCTCTATCTCCGCCAGCTTCGAGGCGCTCATGGTCATCAAGGGCATCCCAGCGGAATCGTCACGCGATGCCCTTGATGACCTCGGTGACGATTCGGCTATCGAGACGTCGTCCTCGGTCTTACTCGACGGAATCTGCTTCATGATGCGCTTCATCTTCTCGTAGCTCAAGTAGTGCTGACGCCATTCGGCGATCGCCCGGATGTCGACGACCTGGCCGAACTTGACCATGGCGGCCGCCGCGAGGTACGCCGCGCCAGCGGCAGGCAGGAAGCGCCTGCAACAAGCGCCAGTATCCCAAGGCTGCGCGGGAGATAAATCGATCTCCACGTGCCTCGTCGAAATAAGCAAGCACTGCGTCAATGCAGCAGATTTCATCATACATTCTAGGGTGCGGCACACGATTCGGACGTCCCCCTCCGGGAGTTCACGCGCGCACGCTGTGAACTTTTTGCTTCCTTCCTGCTGGAGCAGAATGAAAGAATCGCTAGAAGCCGCACCGGCAGCGGCGGCCACAACGCACCCTCTCGAGTCCTTCCTCACCTGCACGGTGTGCAACCAGTACTTTGACGACCCGCACGTTCTGCCGTGCTACCATCGTTTTTGCAAGCGCTGCCTCAGCACGAGCGGGCGCTGCGCCCTCTGCCGGCAGCCCTATTATCCAAAGGACGTCGGCCAGCGGGACACGGTGCTCAGCAGCACCGTGTCGCGCTTCTGCGAGGTGCTCGCGGCATCGCGTGTGAGTTCGAAGCTCGTCGAGCCGGTGCCATCCAAGGCTGCGTCACCCTCTGCCGCTGCGGCCGTGCCGCCGCCAGCCCTATCCGTCGTTCCCACCCCCGTCGTTGCCGACAGAGATCACCGCGAAGTGCTCGAGGCGCGGCTGCTGTTCATCGAGAAACGCCTGCGCGTGACCGCTGCGCTCATCGGTGCGCAGCACGGCCCCGGCGGGCTCCAGGGCACATTGGGGTTTTGCAAGGTGCCCCCGTTGCCCCTCGAGGATGCGGCACGGACGGCAGCAGCAGCAGCAGCAACAGCAGCGTCAGCGTCATTTGCGCCACCAGCAGAGGAGGTACGCGCGAACGCGCCAGGCAGGCCCTCGGAAGGTGCTCGCAGCCCCAAGCAGAGCCGCCGCGAGGTAGAGGTGGAGGTGGAGGCGGAGGCGGAGGCGGAGGCGGAGGCGGAGGATGCGGCGCCTTCCGTAGCAGCAGCAGCGCATCCTCCAAAGCGGCGGTGCAGCCTGCGCGGGCACGATGTGGGTACTCCTCCGCTCGGTGAGGCCGAGGTGGCCGAGGCGGATGCGCTGTGTTGGGCGTCGTCTGCGCTGCCAGCGCTGCCTGCAATACCGGCTCGTGTGCCGTCAGCGCCGCCGCTGCCGCCGTCTGGCACGAGGCAGCAGCAGGAGGAGGAGGAGCCGCCACCGCCGCCGCCGCTGCCGCCGCCGCCGCCACTGCCGCCGCCGCTGCCAGACGCGGAGGTGGAGGGGGAGATGAAGGCGGAGGCGGAGGAGGACGAGGACGATGAGGAACCTGCTCCATCCGAGATCCGCTCGCCGTGCATCTGCACATCGGGCCTCGACGCCGAGCAGGAGCGCCATGTGGAGCGGCTCGTGCGTCAGCTTGGTGGCAGCGTGGCCAAGCAGTGGAAGCCAGCGGTGACGCATCTGGTGGCCGCCGAGAAGCAGGCAGGCTCGAATGCCGCGCGCGCTGCCCTGAGCGCTCGAGGCGGCGCGCCCGATGGACGCACACGATGCGCCGCGCGCACCCAAAAGTATTTACGAGCCGTGCTCACGGGCCAGTGGGTCGTCCGGTTCGGCTGGGTACTCTCGACTCAACGCGCGGGCTTCTACGTTGATGAGCAACGGTTCGAGTTCGCCGGCGACATGTCGACCCAGATGGCCAATGGCATGGGTCGTGGCGCGCCACGTAACGGGCGGCTTCGCAAGCTGCAAGGCAAGCCAGCCCTCCTTGCGAACCATCAGTACGTGCTGCACGGGCCAATCCGGGAGCTCAAGGAGAAGGACTTGCACGAGCTGCTCGGCCTGATGGGCGCCAAACCGCTGGCCGAGCTGCCCAACACCCTCGAGAGCTTCCCTGCTCTCGCCGCCGCCTCCGCCTCCCGCCGCCGCTCAAACGGTCGCGCAAGCTCGGGCGGGTTGCTCGCGAGTAAGGTGCTCGTGTTCTGCGAGAGCCATCCCGATGAGCATGAGGCCGAGTTCCGGCAGCGCTGCCTCAAGCACCAGATCAGGCCGCTCAAGCCGCAGTGGGTCTTCGACACCATCTCGTACCAAGCGCCTCGACCGGACGTCGAGGCGTACGGCTTCACTGAGTCGGTGCTCGAGAGGGCGGGCCTGGTCGCCACGGACCGTTAGGGTCACTGACTGTCCCCCCCACACATTTCACAGGGTGTATTATACGGGCGAGCCGAGATGAGACCTAATGAGATTCAGAGGAAACTACCGAGAAACTACCATTCAACACTCTGCATCCCGTTCGTCCGTCGGCATAATGCTCTCTGCGTCCTTCATGCCTCGCACCGCCGCGCCGGCGTTCGCTACGTCTGCTCTGTCTCGCTCGACGCTCCGCATGGACTCGCGCGACGACCTGGCTGATCGCATCAACAAGGCGGTGAGAGCATCGCCCACACTCCTGCCGATGCTTGCCCGCTTTCTAAATCCTGAGCGCGCATCCGCGAGCGCCATCACCACTGACTCGAGCTCGCATCCCGTGCCATGCACGCGCAGGTCCCCGTGCTGTCGGACACCGTCGCAAATCCGACCTACCTCACCACCGCCGGCAACTTTGATCCGAACGCCTTCGTGCAGTCCCTGCCAGGCATCTCCGGCCCGCTTGGCTTCTTCGACCCCGCGGGCTTTTGCGCGAGCAGCAATGGCGCCAACGGCGCGGCGACCGAAGGCAAGGTGCGCTTCTACCGCGAGGTGGAGGTGAAGCACGCCCGTGTTGCAATGCTCGCGGCCTTCGGCTTCCCCGTCGCTGAGCAATGGCATCCGCTCTTCGCCACCGACGACGCGCCGTCCTTCTCGGCCTTCCAGCAGACGCCGCTGCAGACCTTTTGGCCCGTGGTGGTCGCTGTCATCGCCGTCATCGAGATCTTCTCCATCTTCCCGGCCTTCGAGGACCCCAACATCGAGGGCTGGGCCATCAAGTCGACGCACACCGCGGGCGACTTCGGCTTCGATCCGCTCGGTCTCAAGCCCAAGGAGCCCAAGGAGCTGATGGAGATGCAGACCAAGGAGCTCAACAACGGGCGCCTCGCCATGATCGCAATTGCGGGCATGGTGGTGCAGGAGGCCGTCACCGGCCAGAAGCTCTTCTGAGCGCGCGCCCTTGAGGAGTCTCCATAGCGCGCCCTTGAGCCTTGTGCCATGAGGTGCGCCCTTGAGGTGTCGCGTGAGCCCTTGAGGTTGTAGAAAAACTGTTCTGTCTTCCGATTCCCCAGATGTCGTGCGGCACCACGGCTTGAGGATTTTGGGTTGCGAGTGCGTGCCCACGACGGCGTTCACACCTTAATGGCGGAGTCAAGGCGAGTGCTGCCGAGCAACTTCTCGGCGACGAACAAGCGCCGCTCGCCCGATAGGCCCGTGGCTGTGCCACAGACGCACCCCAGTAGCTCTGCCGGCGGCGGCAGTGCATCTTCTCAGCCAGTGCCGTCGAGACTCGCGTCGGTCGGCTCACACCCAGCCAAGGTGCCACGAAGACTGCCACCGGGCTTCGGTGCGCCTGCATCGCAAGCTGCTGCAAACGCGGCACCTTCGGCCTCGCACGCCGCTGTATCGCCAATCACCGTCACGCTTTCGCTGCTGTCGCCCACGGCGTTCGCCGTGCGCTGCTCTCGCGCGCACTCCCACGTACAGCAGCTCCTCGACTCGGTGGCTGTGGTGGCTCTGCCGCCAGAGGAACGGCTGCGCCTCGAGGGCAGCGCCAGCCGTGACGCCGGCGTCGTCGTGGCGGCGTACTCGTTGAGCGCGTACGAGGCCGTGCTCGGCTCGCTCAGCGGCGCCCCGTCGCACTGGCGACTCACTCTGGTGCAGATACCACGCCCGATCCTCGCGGCTGCGACCCTGGCCCCCGCCACCTCGGGCCGCCAAGCGAGCGGCCGCAGCACCGTTCTGGACCGTCTCCCCGAGGGACTACGCGCTGCCCTTGCACCGCACCAGGCCGAGGGCATCGAGTTCATCGCGCGCCGTCGCGGGCGCGCGCTGATAGCTGATGAGATGGGAGTGGGTAAGCTGATGGCCTCTGATGGCCTCTGATGGCCTCTGTTGGCCTCTGATGGCATCTGATGGCCTCTGATGGCCTCTGATTGCTTCTAGCTGATGAGATGGGAGTGGGTAAGCGACTCCAAGCGGTCGTACCAACCCCGTCTCTGGTGGCCTCTGATGGCCTCTGATGGCCTCTGGTGGCCTGTGATGGCTTTTGATGGCCTCTGATTGCCTCTGATGGCTTCTGGTGGCCTCTGATGGCCTCCCTCATCAGGCAAGACACTCCAAGCGATCGGAGCCCTCGCTCTGTACCGTGACGAGTGGCCCGCCGTGGTCCTATGCCCGTCGGCCGCACGCTTCCAATGGCGGGACGAGCTGCTGCGCTGGCTGCCCGAGCTAGCATACGATGCGGGCGTGCGCGTGCACGTACCTCTCTCGGCAAGCGCCGCCACCGCCGCTGACCACGACGACGACGCCGCCGACGCTCTCGACGATGCGGGCGCATCGGCACCGCCATCTCTCGCGCCCTCTGCCCTCGTGCATGTGCTCTCGTACGACCTCGCCGTGCGCTGCTCCGCGGCGCTCAGCTTGCTCGCACCGCGCGTGATCGTGTGTGACGAATCGCAGTATCTCAAGTCTCGCACGGCGCAGCGCACGCGCGTTGTGCTCCCCCTCCTAGCGCAAGCTTCGCGAGCCTTGTTGCTCTCGGGCACTCCCGCGCTCTCATCGCCGTCAGAGCTCTACACGCAGCTGCATGTCCTCGCGCCCCAGGTCTTTGGCAGTTGGACTGGCTTTGCACACCGCTTCTGCGATGCCAAGCGCACGCGCTACGGTCTGGATGTGAGTGGAGCGTCGAACCTGGCCGAGCTCCATACGGTCATGTTTGCCACCGTCGCGCTCCGAAGGACCAAGAATCAGGTGCTCGCGCACTTGCCTCCCAAGCGGAGGGAGGTGCTGCTGCTCCCGTGCAATGCGGGCGAGGGCGACGTGCGAAGGCTCGAGAAGCTCCTCAACGCGGGCGAGGGGGTGGATGGCGCTCGTCACGGCGCTCATGCTGCTGGCGGGGGTGGTGCTGGCGGGGGTGGTGGCGGCGGGGATGGTGGCGGCAGGGGCGGAGGCACCACTGGCGGCGGCGGCGGCGGCGGCGGTGGCACCGGCGAGACTCGCGCGCTGCTGCTGAGCGCGTACCAGGACACCGGCATCTCCAAGCTGCCCGCTCTCATCCAATACGTGCGCACTCTCGTGGCGTCACGAGCCTCCCATCCCAAAGTCCTCTTATTTGGTCATCATTTGGCGGTGCTCGATGGAGTGGAGGAGGGCGCGCTGGCTTGTGTGGCACACATTCGGATTGATGGCGCGACGCCGCCTGCAGCGCGCCATGCGGCCGTGCTTCGCTTCCAGCAAAGCGCCGAGTGCCGCGTGGCCCTGATCGCCATCTCGGCCGGTGGCACCGCCCTGACGCTCACGGCGGCCTCGCACGTTGTCTTCCTCGAATTGTACTGGACCCCAGCTGCGCTGCTGCAGGCCGAGGACCGTGTGCATCGGATCGGGCAGACGGCCGCGCGCGTGCAAGTGACCTATCTGCTCGGGGCGGGCACACTCGACGAGGCGTTGTGGGCGGCCCTCAAGCGCAAGTCGCGAGTGCTCGGTGAGACGCTCGAGGGGCGCGCGGAGGCCTGTGCTACGACCGGCGTGGCGGGAGCTCTCTCCTCCTCCTCCTCCGCCGCCGCTGCCGACTCCGCCTCCGCTACCAGCACAGGTCTGGCGAGCGGATTGCTGCTGGCAGCCGGAGCGGTACGTCGGCTCGACGCCCTTGGCCACGTGTGTGACGGTGCGACGAGCCGCTTCTTCACAGCGCCCGCCACGGCGCCGCCTCTGCCGGCGCGTGCAGCCGCACTCAGGAAGATCGGAGCGAACGCGGGAGTGCCCATCAATTTGGTCGAGGAGGAGGAGGCGGCGGCGGCGGAGGAGGAGGGGGAGGTGGTAGCGGAGCAGCACCGGCTAGTGGAGCGGCTGCTGCTAGGTGAGATGGATGGCCTTGCGCACGTGATGACGGCAGCCACCTCGACGGAGGGTGCGGTCGACGCATCTGAAGATGTCGACCACGACGATGCGATTGATGGAGCTGAGTAGCGGACGCGGCGCGACGGTGGCGTGGATCACACGCATGTAACAGCTAACTACGCATTTGAGGAATTATAATAATAATGAAGTAGACCCGTCGCTCTCAAACAAGATACGTGACGCGCGACGGTTACATCAGTACCATAAGCCTACGTCATTGTATCATGCGCGGCTCCAGCCACTAGACAAGACCTTCTACGTTCTAGGCGCAGCCACCTTGACCTTCCTCACTGTGAGAGTAATTCCTGAGCGCAGCCGCGGGCCTCAGTCGAGTCAAAGCCAAAGGCATCCCAAAAGCCGGCCCTCAGTCAAAGCCAAAGGCGTCCAAAAATTCGTCGGCCGTCGCCGTCCCACCATTCACGTCGACCTCGGACGCGTCAAACTTGTGCATGCCGCCCGCCACCTTGACGCCCTGGGCCTCGAGCGCCTGCATCTTGGCGATCCTCTCATCCTCTTCCTTCTCCTTCTGCTTGGCCTTGAGAGCGTTCTCCTCAATCTTCTTCTTCATCTCCGCCGCCTCCTGCTCCTTGAGCGCCTTGAGGTCGAATGCCGGCTCGTACGGTGCGGTAGGCAAAGCCGAGGGCATCGAAGCAGCAGAAACAATAGGCTCGTCCTCGTTGTGGTGGTCGTCGTCGTCGTCGGTGGCATCATCCACTTGAAAGCGCTCGCCCGCGTGCGCAGCGGCGGCGCGCGCGGCCGCCTCGTCCTCGGCGGCGGCTGCCGCACCGTCCAGCCGCGCCGCCACCGCCGCCGCCATCGCAAACGCACCGAGCAGCTCAGCCTCATCGAGACCGAGAGTGCCGATGAGCACCAGTGAATGCAATGGACCGCCAAAGTCGATCGCACGCAGCTCCTCGAGCGTGCCGGTGACCACTTGCTGGTCAGCATGGCCCACGCGCGACACGCCAATGGCGCGCGCCTCGGGCGGACACACTCCCTCCGCACGCTCTGCCTCGACGGCAAGCAGTTGCCCGATGGCCTGCCGTATGGACATGTAGCGCGGAGGCAAGTACTCGGGCTTCTTGCCCTTGGCCAGGCTGATCATCGTCGGCTCACGCACCTTGATGTCGAGGAGCGCGAGCGTGTGCAGGCCGGCCCGCCGGTTGGCAGCCACCTTGGCATAGAACGAGTCTGGCCGCCACGTTTGCGAGAAGAAGGGGATCGAGATGGTCTCGCCAAAGCGATAGAGCTGCAGGCCACAGCAGCCGATCGCGTTCATGATCGAGGCGTTGTGCACCACGTGGGTCGTCACGCCAAGCTCACGCGCACGCGCGAGCAGGTCGCAGTGCGTGGTTGCGCCGAACGGGTCGCCGACGACCAGCATGGCGATGTCCTCGTGCCGCGCACGCTCGAGGATGGGCTCGATCTCCGACTCGACGAGCTCGCGCGGCGCCTCCTCGATCTTGATGCTCCACGCCTCCTCGAGGCGCGCGCGTGGCACGCCGAGAATGGATGTGTACGCTTCGAGATACACAGCCGAGCACTTTTGGACGGCGCGCAGGCCCTTGAGCGTAATGTCCTGAGGTGGTCAAGGCATGGAGCAGGCCGAACGAGAGGTGAGTGTGCGCTAATATTCTTCGAAGGGGCAGGGGATTTCGTGGTGCTTGCAGCCTCGGATATAGCTCACCTCCTCATCGGCGAGGCCGAGGCCGATCAAGTGGAATGGCATGACCGGGCCGGTCTGAATGGACGCGTCGGGCCACGTGTCGCCAATCTCAATTGCCACCCACCTCGTTTCTTCTTTCTCGAGAGGTGATGATCTGAAATCCATCATTCTGGTTCGACTCGTCGCCCGCGTCTCACGTGATTTCACGAGATTTTTCATATGCCGCAAGGAAGCCTTCGCCTGAGTCTCTGCTTCGCCGTTGCCCATGGGTTACGAGTGGGCACTCTTCCGATGCCTCCGGAGCCGATATTGCGAAGTGTGTCGATCGGGTCAAGCAGTCTTGTTACGCAAACGCTTCCGCTAAGCAGCGTTGCCCGATGGCCAGTGTGGATCGCACCAGGTGATGCGAGCACCGTCACATGCATAGCCGGGACCATGGCCGAGGACGAAAAAGGTGGTTGGGTGAACCCGCTCACGTTTGAACAGCTATGGCTTCCGCAGGGCTTGGCGATGCCAAAGAGCCGCGCAGCGCTGGGAGCGGTTCTCAAGAATGGTGTTCCTCGCTTTCTGTTCCCGACCACCGCGACCACGGTCGGAAGTGATGGTGGACGGCGACTATGGTACAACCGCGGAGTGAATTCCCTGCCGCTAGCGAAGACGTGGCTCACATTTGGAGACATTCCCATCAATGATCTGCGTCTGTCGGCGTACACCCAGCTCCTTCCCAAGACGTTCGGGTCCAAGGAGGCGGAGGTTGGGAGTGACGAGGCGGTGGATTTGGCCATCCGCAGGAGCGTATGGAAGCCCGTGCTTCCACTGATCTCCGTGGCCGACGCGTTCAACACCATCTTGGAAGTCATGGCGAGTGCTCCAGATGCCCTGGGCGAGGGCTTCTGCTACCTCATCGTGCCGCTCAGTGAGGAGATTGCGCTACCCGAGGAGGCCATCCAGCCTGGGAACCGGCTTCGTCTCTTCCTCTCGGACGTTGACGCCACCGAGGGCAAGCCCCTCAATCTTGACGACCGCGAAGGCTGGAAATGGACTCATGCCGAGTGCGATCTGTCGATGTTCGAGACCGAGTCCGGGAGGGAGAGTGACTTCATGCCGGAGGTGTACAAGCCGCTCTTCTTGAGTGAGTGAAGCTGAGCAGGAGCGGGCGAGCGCGGCTACGGAAGGTTTCGTCAACCAATTTGTTCTCCTCTGTTTCGTAACGGATGAGCACAGTAGACGCGAAAAACGAGATGCAGATGGCCGGACGATGGTCGCCAGAGGCCGGCCGACCAAGCATCCAGGGCGGAGGACGAGGCAGTGAATCCTCGATACCCGGCGGGAGTACGCTTGCGGATACACCGATCCATCGCGCTCCGCGGAAAGACCTCGCCCTCACAGTGAACTGCACGCTCCGTGTGCCACGCGCAGTTTTCGGCGCGGCGGCTGAGCCATCTTGGTCGCCGTCGAAACAGGAGACAGACTACAGCCGAAATGGTTACGGCCGTTTTGACCCGGTGCTGGGCACGGCTCATAACGCACACGCATTGCCACTTGCTGCGCCTAACGACTCCTTCGCTGAGAAGCCGCGCGATTTCGAGTCACGTCATTTGTCGTGGCAGTGCAAGCCGAGCATCGAGGGTGGCATCTTTGGCAGTGGAGCATCGCAGAGTGATGCGGGCCGCCGCGGTAGTGGCGGCGGCATGAGCGACCCTTTTCTCGGCCGGCTGCAGCAGGCCGAGGAGCGCGACCAGATGCAAGCACAGCAGATCTATGCGATGCAGCAGCAGCAGCAGCAGTACGCAATGCAACAACAGCGGCAGCAGCGGCAGCAGCAGCAGCAGCAGCAGCAGCAGCAGCAGCAGCAGCAGCAGCACGCAATGCAGCAGCAGCAGCAGCAGCAGCTACGAGAGCAGCAATGGCGGCGGCAGCAGCAGCAGCAGCAGCAGCAGCAGCAGCAGCAGCAGCAGCAGCAGCAGCAGCAGCAGCCGCCGCGAGGGATCCTAAAGAACTGTAGCTCGACCCCACCTGCTGGGCAGCCAGCGGCAGGTAATTTCCGGCGGCCGAGCGCCGGCGTGCTCGACTACACGAGCTCCCGGGTCACTATGCCGCCAGGTGGACGATCCGTCTTCCAACTCGGAGATGGGAGTACGCAGCCGCCGCCAAGAGCGCCAACCTATGGGAGTGGTCTGTCCGGAGGAGGGCAGCAGCAGCAGCAGCACGCGGCGGGAGGGTATGCGGCGGGCTGGGCGCCACCCGAGCGCATGGGGTTGCAGGGTGGTGTGCGTAACCCCAACGCCTCCTCGGTCGTCTTTGGCTGACGAAACTCGACCATGTTGGTGTTCGCATGCATGCATGTTGATGCGGCGGTACGGCTCGGCTTCAGCGCCGCGTAGGCGGTAGCCGGTACCCCCCCGCGCGCGCCTCGCCTAGGCAATCGGAGTCGCACGCATGAAAGGCCCTCAAAGGCGGCAGCGCGGCACACGCCGCCCGCGCCGGACGGGGACGCCGCCCTACGCCTCGTGATCGGCGATCCGGCGCAAGGTGTCGGCCGCATCGCCCGACCCCGAGCCGATACGCCCGGCCGGGTCGGCGCGCCCCGCGACCCCGCTAAGCCCGCATTAGACCCCGCGCGCCGCACGATTGGCGCGCCGCCACGCTCCGTGGTGACCGTTTTATGTCTGTACGCGCGCGCACAAAATGTGCTGTGTGTAATTGGCATACATGGTGCGTGCGTGGTGGGTGCTCCGGTTGACAGCGCGACATCTAATTTATTCATGCTGATGGCCCTGATGCTCTCACCTTACTATCCTGCGCTGGCGCTACTATCCTGCGCTGGCGCTACCGAAACGCGCGAAAGAATGATGCGCGCGCGTGCGAGCGGTGCAACATAGCCGCGGGCACCTGAGCGTCGAACACCCAACACGGTAGGCAGCTCCTCCAGACGATTCATTGAAAGTACGACAGCGATAGCGTCGCGAGGACCGACGCAAGGAGAACAAAGAAAAGGTTCGATCTGCTCTCACGACACATGCAGCAGCGGCAGCAGAGTGTGAGCGGTGGCGTACGCGACTGTGAGTGTGCGCATTCGCTGGCCACGGGCCATAGGCGGGCAGAGGGCGCGGAAGCACTCACAGCTGGGTGTTCTCGACGCCCGTCGTGTACGAGTCGCCATCCTTGCGGCCCTTGTAGCCAATTGAGCCCTCTGGGAGCGCCTTGATCTCGCTGGCTTTGCGGGAGTCCTTGGGGAAAGCAAAGTCGGTCACCGTCTTCTTGTTGGTCGACTGAAGACCCTCGTCGATCTTGCGGCTGCCCACGAGACCCACGGTCGGCATGGGACCGAAACTTGGATGCGACACGTGTCATCAATCATTCACAATTCACCAACACGCCGTATAACGTATCATTCACAACCACATTCAAATTCGTGTGTGTCTCACACCTTCACATTTTCACACCTTCGCATTTGGCCTTCACATTCTTCGTCGTCATTTATGCGAGCCGCACTCGCAAGAATTCTGCCCATCCTTGCGACGCCACGCTGCCCGCGCACCTTGCAGAGGGTGCTCGTCACTGAAGCAAACGAAGCGATAGCGGACGAGCCGTCGTCGCACTTACGCGCAGCGCCGACTCGTAGCACCTCACGGGCTGCGCTGCGAGCGGCTGCGCCACGCATTTACTCGGAGCTCAACCACTTGGCCTTCGATGGCCAGCTGCCGCCTGATATTTCGCTATCATGGAATGCGAGGCTGCGGCGGACGGCCGGTCGCTGCCACTTCATCTCGCTGGCGAATAAAACGAGGGTGGCTTCCATCGAGCTATCTCCGCGGGTGCTAGACTCCTTGGACCGGCTGCGCACTACCCTCGCCCATGAGATGTGCCATGCCGCGCAGTGGCTGATCACGGGCACCGCACGGCCGCCGCACGGCTCGGCGTTTCAGTTGTGGGCACGCCAACTCGAGATGCGCGTGCCCGACATCCAGATCACCACGCGCCACACTTACGAGGTGTCCTGCCGCTACCGCTATTCGTGCGTCGAGTGCGGACAGCACTATGGCCGTCACTCGCGCTCCCTCGACCTGCGCACGCGGGTGTGCCGATGCGGTGGCACGCTCCACTTTGACGGCGCCTTGGGTCACGACGGTGCCCCGATCAAGCCGGCCAAGCCACCGCCTGCGTTCGCCAAGTATGTGCAAGAGGCTTACGCGCCCTTGCGGAGGCGGTGGCCGAGGGTGACGCACCAGCGCATCATGCAGGAGCTGGGAAAGAAGTGGCGCGCGAAGAGTATAAATTATTAACTTAGCGCCGTATCGGGCCTTTTTGCCTCACGTCGCGAGTGTTGCTCCGCGTGCGTCGGCGATGTCGCTCTTGATCACGGGCGGGCTGGGATTCCTCGGGCTGCAGACAGCATCGGCGCTGCTGCGCCGCGGCGTTGTGTGGAGCCCACTCTTCAAGCAGCCGGTCTCCATCAAGAAGATCACGCTTTTTGACATACCGGCGGCCATCAGTGCGGGCGCAGCGTCTGTGCCCAAGGAGCTGCGCGAGGACCCGCGCGTGGCCATCAAGACGGGCGACCTGGGTGAGGAGGGCATCGCTGCCGAGCTCATCGACGACGACGACCTCTCCATCGTCCACCTCGCTTCGATGGTGTCCGGCGACACGGAGGCCGACCCGGACCGTGGCTGGAGAGTGAACGTGGAAGGGCAGCGCGCTCTGCTCGAGGCGGTGAAGGCGAGCGCACCCGGCGCGCGCTTCCTCTTCACCTCCTCGACAGCCACACTCGGCCCGGTGCCCGAGGGACGCATCGCGGACGACAGCACCAAGCTGCTGCCCGGCAACACCTACGGATTCCACAAGGCAGTGTGCGAGCTGATGATCAATGATTACGCGCGGCGCGGCTGGGTAGACGCGCGTGGGCTGCGGCTGCCTGTGATCGTGGTGCGCCCGGGCGCGCCCAACGCCGCTCTCACGGGAGCCTGGTCTACAGTGGTGCGCGATCCTCTCAAGGGTCTGGACGTGACCATACCGATACCACTCGATGCGAGGCTACCTGTCGCATCCTATCAGACGGTGGTGGGGAGCGTGGCAGCCATGCTCAACGAGGTGGACGGGCGCGCTCTCGGCGCCGACCGCACCCTCATGCTCCCCTCCCTGTCCCTCTCGGTCGCGGAGATGCATGCAGCCGCACAATCATTTGCCGCGCGCCACGGGCTGCCCATCGGCACAGTGACCTCACGTGAACAGGAGGTGGCCACACGCATCGTGCGCGGAATGGGGAGCCGCGCCGACGGCGCGCGCGCCGTGAGTGCCGGTCTGCCGCGCGATGAGAGTGCCGACTCGATAGTGGCCGCGTACGCAGCCGACTATGTGCTGCCGAAGCTCCAAACGAGCAGCACCAGCTGACGCGGGCCGCAGGCGGGGCTGTGTGGTCCGGGTGACGGGTGAGCGCTGAGCGGTCCCGCTTGATGTGGCCGCGGCTTCGCTTCGCTTATTTTGTGGGGGTGGACGCCGCGCTCGAGGCCTGCTCTTGGGCAGAAGATTGCGAGTGTACAGCGAGAGGGATTGTTCATCGCATGGCCATGGGTTCGATTTACCGTTCGGTTCGATTTCCGTACGTTTATTCAGCCGCGAACCCGGCGCGAATGCGAGGAACCGAACGTCTATAGAGCCTAACACAGTACAACCCTGGTACAACCGAACTACAAGTCCCAAGCTAACGAGACTCAAATCGCACTACAGTCTACAGTCTACGCTGTGCGAGCTCTCGCTTCGGCCGACGGAGGCGGGCGGGGGGTCTTTCGATGGGGTCCAAGGGTTCGTGTGGCTTGCGAGGGAGCCGACGACCTCATGCACCACAAACGCGGCCACGTCGGGGTTGCTCCAGTAGCCGTTATGAGCTTTGAGAGCCGCGAGGTACTCGGAGGCATGCTCAAGCTCACTCTCTTGCAGCTGGTAGTCCACCCGCCCGCCGCCGTTGAGCGACCAGACGACCGAACTGGCGGCGGGGGCGGGAGCGGGGACGGGGGCAGGAGCAGCAGCGGCATCGGCGGGGGCGCCGGCGGCGGTGGCGTGGGTACCGGTGGAGGCCGCGGAGTTCGCGCAAGCGCCGCCGCCGCCGCCGCCAAACCAGCCGGACAATGCCGACGGCACGTAGCCGGAGACCGCGGAAGGGACGTACTCGAAGACGTTGTGGTAGAATCGGCTCTTCACCTCCCAAGCGTCGTGCAGGTACGCGCTGGTCGCTTGGCGGAGCTTGATGTGCAGTCGCTTCCCATGCCGGTCGCCCGCATAGGGGACGTATACTGGGGGCGGGGGCTCGAGCGGGGGTGAGCGGTCTCTAGGCGTGACGCCGCTGCCAGTGCGGCCAGCCCCCGTGTCGGCCGCGCCACCTCCCATGCTGCTGCTGCTGCCGCCTGCCGCCTCCGCCTCCGCCTCGTCCTCCTCCTCCTCGTCGTCCTCGAGAAGCAACGGCTCCAGACGGTAGGCGATAGGGTCGTTACGCGCGAAGACGTTGAACACGGCCGTCGGGCGGCGGCCGAGCCGGCGCGGGAGGAGAAAGGAGCGACCCAGCTTCTGCCCGCGCACCGATAGGAAGCAGCCAATTGGGCTCCCGAGCGTGAGCAGCGCTGCAAAGGCGCATTCGAGCGGAGGGCAGCCGAGCGGCGGCGGCGTACTCAGCAGAGGAGCGTACGATGGAAGCTGCTTGGACGGCGGCGCGGGGGGCGGAGGCAGCGGCGCGGGCGGCGGAGGCGTCGGCGTGGTGGGTGCTGCGCTGGGCGACGCCAGCACGGTGCGCGCGGCGGACGGGGTCAGCGGAGGGGACGTTGTAGTAGTAGCAGCAGCAGTAGCAGTAGCAGCAGCAGCAGCAGTAGTAGTAGCTTCGGCGGACGGGGTCAGCGGAGGTACAGCCAACTCCGAAGCTGTCCATAGCGATGCGCCCCATGAGGCCATCTCCGCTGTGAAAGTCATGGAGCCCACCTCCGCGGCTTCAGAGCCGCCGACCATTCGGAGATCGTCGAGATCGAGCTCGACCATCAGCCGGCTCAACTCGGCGCCCACGAGATTCTGTATCTCGACGAGCTCGGCCATCTCGGCGTATACGAGCCGCTCCTCGTCCCTTTCCAAATTAGGGCACAGTCGCTCGCACCCCTCGTCACTTGCCATATTTAGACCGAGTCGGGGCAAAAAGTCCTCGCGCGTCGGCATCGTCGAGAGGCCCGCTCGGAAGGCGTTCTTGAGCCAAAAGTTGTGGAAGTGCTCGAGGTGCGTCTGGTACGCATCGCGCGCGAGGGTGCTCAAGAGGCTAGCGCGGTCCTCGACCATCCCCGCGAAGACGGCGTTCTGAAAGGCGAGCGAGCGTCGGAGCCACACGAGGGCGATGGCGGCCGAGGGGTCGGCGAGGACGCCCCCCGCTCGATGGATGCCACTCGCGCGTTCCGCCTCGAGGAGCTCGCGCAGCGAGATCAGTCGTTGCGAGCCATCTGCCGCCTCGAGATCGCGCCACGCCCGTTGCATCTTCTCAAGGTTCGCCTCGTCATTCTTCACGACGAGCAGCAGCAGTGGTCCGAAAGCCTCGAAGATCTTGAGCGTGTGGGAGAAAGCCTCTAGCAGCGCCTCGACACGAACCGTCGCGCCGCCCAATTTGGAATGTCCCAATTTGGAATGTCCCGATTTGGAAGGTGCTGCCCCATGGCCGCTACCATCAATGTCTTCGTCCGGCGCGTGCGCGTCGTCATGGGCGCCTGGGAGCGCCGCGTACCAGGCGCTCGTCTGGGCGCGCAGCAGCGAGTGGCTGCTCCCATCGGCGGCCGCGAACAAGGTGCGTCTCCTTCGAGCCATGGCGGCACCGGCATATGTAACGGTGCCGGTGCCGGTGCCAGTGTCGGTGCCAGTGTCAGTGCAGGTGCCAATGCAGGTGCCAGTTCCGGTGCTGGTGAGGGGCATGTTGCTCTGAGGCTTGGTGTCACTGGCGGGGTCGACTGTGCTAGTGTCATCAATAGCACTTGCCATATTAGGGTCCCTCAGAGCCGACGATACCGCAGAGGCCGCCATCACCTGTGCGAGCTCGTCACCTTGATCCCGGATGAGCTCGTCACCTCGATCTCGGATGAGCTCGTCCACCGTAGGCATAGCGGGAGGAGGCGTAGCGGGAGGAGGCGTAGCGGGAGGAGGCGTAGCGGGAGGAGGCGTAGACTCCCACGCTGCGGGCCGCGCTGCCGCGGGCAGTGAGCGCCCCGGTGTGAGCGTCCGCCCGACCGAGTTCACAGCTGGATGCGGCGCGTTCACAGCTGGATGCGGCGCCGCGCATGTGCCGTCGACGATGCCGAGGGAGCACAGGACATCGAAAGAGATCAGACTCCCGAGGGAGTGCCCGATGAGGATGTAACGGCCGCCCGATTCGTCAAAGCCGGGGTTGTACCGCCGCCATGCATGCACGAGCTCGTTGATGCCGCGCACGACCGCGAGCTGTATGGCCGCACGTGTCGAGGGCTGCTCGTAGAGCAAGACATCGCATAGGACCTCATTGGTGACCAGACGGAGCGTTGGGATCGAGGGGAGTGTCACTGAGGCCATTCGCCGCCTCCATGCGTCGCCGCCCTTGCTGTGGTGCCAACCGACTCCGAGAAACTCGACACGGCTGAGCGGCGCACCGCCGCCGCCGCCGCTGCCGCCGCCGCTGCCGCCGCCGCCGCTGATACCCCCAGTGCATTCCTTCGACGCCAACCCGGCAGCCTCGTCGGCGAGAGTCTGCGCGAATGCGGCCGACTTGGCTGCGTTCGCACGCAGCTTATCGACCGAGGAGTTGAACTCGTTGAAGTTGAATGGATTCGTCGTCGACCAGAGGGACTCGCCGACGCCATGGACGACAAAGGCGAGGGTGGCGGGGCGAGTCTGCTCGTAACGGATCTCATCCTCACTCGGTGCTGGCCGACTCTCACCTGCCCAGCCGCGTCCGATGGAGCACGAGGAGGCGCCCCAGAGCGATGCGCCCCATGTGACCACCTCGGCTGTGGAAGTCATCATCGCGCTCACCGCCGCACGCACGCCGCTGCCGCTCGCACTGCTCGCGCCGCTCAGGGAGATGGTGATGGTGCTGCTCAGGGAGCTGGTGATGGAACTTGTCATCCCACCGGAGGCCGCCGTGCCGGGCGCGACGCTGATGTTCACCCTGTACGCACCGCCCAAGACGGTGATCGCGCCCGTCGCGCCCGGCACGGCGCTCATGGCGGAGGGCGATGGCGGCGACGCGTCAGCCGCAGCGGGAGGAGCTCTGCTCTCCAGTGCCCTGATCAAGGCGTCAATGTCATCGAGCAGGCAACGCAACTCGCGATGCTGTTTGCTGTGCTGACGATCTGCGTCGGTGGCGACGCGAGCATGCAAGTGTCTGAACTGCTCCTCCCAATCGCTGAGCTTTCCCTCCACCTGCCGCCGCTGCGTGCTGAGCTGCTGCACGCTGGTGCTGTTGGTGATGGCGGTGCTGCTGGTGCTGCTGATGCTGCCGCCGCCGCCGCCGGCGCTGCTGCCGCCGCCGCCGGCGCTGCTGCCGCCGCCGCCGCCGCCGCCGCCGCCCTCGCCTCCTCCTCCGCCGCCGCCGACGACGACGCCGGTGGTGATGGAGATGGCGGAGGAGGAGGAGACAGCAGAGGAGACGGCGGAGAAGGCGGAGGAAACGGCGGCGGCGAAGGTGGCGGCCGGAGCGGCAGTGCCACCATCGCCACGGCCATCGTCATCGCCATCACCACTCGCAGCTTCCCCCTCCGGGGCGGTAGCGACGCCCAGCGCCGCCGAGCCAGCGGTAGCGCCGCCCAGCGCCGCCGAGCCAGCGGCACTCGTACATGATGCAGAGTCGAGCGGCATTGCCGCTGCCCTCGGCTCCTCATCAGAGCTGCCACCGGCGCTGGTCGCCGCGGCGGCGGCAGCACTGGCCGGCGACGGGCCTCCCTCTCTCGGCTGCAGAAGCTGCTGCAGCAGCGCCTCGAGCGCAGCGTCGTCGTCGCGGCTGAAGGGCGTCCACAGGCCGTTAGTTCCCGTGTAGCACCAGCGGGAGCGCGATATGGGCAGCGGCGGCCGAGCGAGGTAGCGCTGGTGGATCGCGCCGACAATCACCTTGCTGCTGTCGCCATCGAGGCGCAGGCATGCCTCGGCCTGGAAAATGGCAGAGAAAACGGAACAGCGCACGCGTGAGGAAGAGATGGCAGTTCAATGGGCGAGGGCCGGTCACAATGAGGGCCCGTGCACTGCGCCAGGTTCGAGGCGTGCTCCGAGGCGCACGCGTCCGCCGAGCATCGCCACAGTTGCCGTCGGGTCCTCGGCGGCGGCCGCGTCGAGTCGCTGCTCGTCCGGGCTGGTGAGCCGCACCCAACGCTCGCCCTCGTGCAGGCCGACCCACGCGCACGCCACGCCTTCCTCCGCGTTTATGGAGCAGCTTGACGAGACGAATGGCAACATATCGGCGAACGAAAGCAGTCGGCCGCGCCCGATTGCCACACGAACATGGACACAAAAGGCAGACGGACCGGGGAATGCGTGAAATTGTCGCGTGAGTCTTGGAGGGTTTCGGCATGCAATACATAGTGGAAAGGGGAAAAGGGGGAAGTGGGGAATTTTGTGGGAAGGTGCGGGATAGGAGCATGTGTGTTTAGCATGTGTGAAGCGATAGTTCACGGTCAACTGGCCAGGTCCTGCGTGTCGCCCGCAAGCTGCTCCGCAGCCCGCCGCGCTACCGCCGCGCCCCTGGCGGCGTGGTGGAGGCGCACCACCCCGAGAGGCTGGACGGGCACAGCCGTCAGGGCGTGCCATGCGGCGATGGCGTGCGCACGGTACTGTGCGCAGTCTTGTCCCCGAGCCACGCTGAGCCAAAGCTCGCGGACGCCCTTACTAACGCCCTCCTGCTCTGCGCACACGAGCACCCGGCCGTGCGGCTGCTTCTCTGTCGCCTCAATGGGTGTGACCGGGTCCGTGCGCGCCAAGCACGCCCTCAGATGCTGGTTAACTTGTACCCCTTCCACGTCGAACGGGCAGCGTCGCGAATGTAATGCGAGATGTTCCTCTCCATCCTATTACCAACCTCGCATCGCCGCGCAGACGCGATGAAGATGACGAGCCCGCCGAGATCAACCTCATCGTAAGCGCCCCCACCTCTGGCCGTGTGCCACCCAGCAGGGTGCACGCGAGGTGGAAGCTCGTCCCGACATGCGCTACCTTGTAGCGCTTGGACGTGACCACGTACTTGGGTCCCTCACGCCCGCTCATCTCCACCTCCCACCAGCCCCCTTCAAGGTTAATCTCGAGCGGCTGACCTTTTTTGAGATTGAGGATGAAGCTCGGGTCGTGAACGGGCGGCAACGGGCGCACGTTCTCTTCGTCAACCCATTCCTCGCACGCGCCGTCCTGCATGATGTAGCCGATGACCCGACCCGTATTCTGGCCGGTGACCTTGGTGCCCTCGGTCAGGTTGTCGTGATGCCAGCCCTTGCCAGATTTTCGGCCGCTGTTGATGTTCAGGATGTTGCATGTCTTTTGTGCGTCGTCGTACGTCGAAGTGAAGTCAATAAGACGGGCCTCTATTGTCTACTCGCCGAATCGTCGTCACGCTCAGAACGGCGGTCGTTCTTCTTCAGAGGACTGACCGTCTGATCATTCCCCGCGGCGGGCCTCGAAAAGGCGCCGTGTCGGCCAAATCCCGACGAAACAGCCGAAGCGTCGTTACGAGAGTGCACGCTCGCCCCGATCCAGTCGTCGCTGCTCTGCTCGCTCGCTCGCTCGCTCCTGCTCGCTCGCTCGCTCGCTCTCGCTGCTCACTCCCGCTCGCGATGGTGGTGGCCGGCCTCGTCTACCCGATCACAAAGGAATATTCAACGTTTCGAGAGATAGCCGTCGTGGATGATGCCGCCGCGCGTATCTTAAAGATGAAGGGGCTCCTGGATGCGGGCGCCATCTCGCAGGCGATGTTCGAAGAGAAGAAGCAGGCGCTCATCAACCATGCCAACCCGCGCATGACCAAGAAGCTCCACGGCAAGGTGGAAGTGCCCATCACGTTTGCGCCGCCACATCCATCGATGATGACGGCCGTGGACCGGATGCCCACCAACCTGGCCGCCACCTCGAGCGCGGTGCACGCCGAGACGCTCGGCAAGGCGCGGCCCCAGTTTGTCAAGGAGTTCCACTCCCGCGTCGAGCGGATCGGCGCGCCGCTCGGCGGAACTCTCTCGTCGAGCGGCGGGACGCTCTCCTTGTACACGCGCGCCCAGGCCGACCTGCGCCCCGCGTCGATCGCCCACCTCTCGGTAGGCGCGCAGGCTGCATCGGGCACGCACTACAAGGTTACTGCGACGCCCGGCGACGCGCAGTGGGGCAGCGTGAGCCTTCGGCCGACGATGTCGTCGTTGTTCCTTGAGTCGATCGAGAAGACGGGGAGCGCCTTGTACGCGGAGCCGCCCGCGGCGCCCGACCGGCTCATCCCGCTGGGTGAGAAGAAGCTTCTCTTCGAGATAGAGCGGCTGGGCGAGGACGACTATCGCTTCACGAGCAAGGTGAAGGGTATCAGTCGAGGGCCGAGCATCGAGCCGGGCGTGGGCAAGGTGTGCGATAGCGACACCACACCCATGGTCGTCGCCAAGCTGCACGCCATGTACCCGACGGAGGTGCCCTTGTACGTGCCCCGTGGCGACGCGGTCGCGCACGGCGTGCCGCCACAGCGCCATGTGCGCACGCTCTTCGAGAGCCGCGGGCTGCTGCTCGTCGAGGGGCAGCCGGTCGGTGAGCAGTGCCTCCGAAAGACCTTCTCAAGCTACTTCCACCCTCGCGCGGAGCGCACCTGCCGCGTCAACCTCGCCGCGCGCGCGAGGGCGGATGATGACCATCGATCGTTTGGGTCCTCTTTTGGCTCACGTCCCGACTCGGTGGCGTTCCCTCGAGTACACGAGTACATGGAGCGCTCGACCTTCACGGGCGGCAACTCAGGCTGCCCGTGAGAGGGATGCGGCCGCTACGGAGCTGCATGCGGCTGAGCGGGCGCGGATCGCCGCACGCGCCCTGCAGACGGCCCCACCGCTGCTCTCGTGAGGATCTGTGGGGAACCTGCCCACACATGGGGATCGAGCCCCAGCGCAGAGTGTCCTACTATGCGTCGGCTCCCGCTTTCGATTCACATTCACTCTTCATCATCGTATTGCATTACGTTCGTGCGTTCGAGATTCGCGAACTTCCCTAGGGTTCCCTTACATGAAGTGTGCTCTGTGCCTGACGGTCTATTATAATAAATCAAACGACCCTGTGGCCGACTATGAAGACTATGAAAAAGAAAGCCAATTTTGTTTCGCTACTTGAAGAGACTTCACATGTTGATGTTCACGGTACCCGACTTCGGGTTACCACTTGTTTGGGTAACGTGTGCGGTCGTGCGTTTGCGTTGGTGGGTTGGGATGGTTGTGAGGTTCGTCTCTGTGTGACCCGCGTGCCCGTGTGCCCCGTGAAGACGCGACAACCGTGCTACAGTGTGTGTCCCGGCTGGGGGATCCACATCCTCGTGTAACAGCCTGAGAGTCGGGTCCGTCCGCCCGCCATCGTCGCCATCGGATGAGCCAACCTTTGAGACTGTGTGGCTGACTGGGCCGGCATCCCGGGCTCCCAATTAGTGAACGGGCGGCGGATACGTAAATTGGTTTCGAATACTCAATAGGCTCGGGGTAATCGACTTGTTAGAAAGAAACCGGCTCCCCCCGGGAGGTGCCTCGGGCGGGAAATCGTCGGTCTATCTTGAGGTCTAACGTACCGACACTGTACTTTCCGAATTCGCGCGAAAATGGCGGCACCACCAGAGAAGCCCCTTCCGCCCTCACTCCAAGCCGCTGGGGTAGACTCGATCCGCGTGAAATGGACGCTCCCACCTCGCATTGTAAAGGCTGGCAAATTTGCGTCCGTCAGCATGAAGGCTGACGGCTCTTCCGATTGGCACAGAGTGGACGGTGTGACTGGTATTCTCGGGGCTTCTGATGCACTTCCGTTTCCTCTGTCCACGACTGAAATAGTTGTCCAAGGGCTCGATGCGACTAAGTGTTATGTGGCCAAGCTCCGACTGGGAAACCAATTTGGATGGGGTCCGGACTCGGAAGTGAGTACAGGTCTGCAGCTTTCATCCCTTCGCCCTTTGGCTGCTGCCGCCCCGGTGCTCGAAGCTGTTGGTGAGACGAGCATGCGCGTGCATTGGACGCTACCACCGCTGCTTCCAGGCGCGCCACCGTTCACATGCGTCACGGTCTACATCCGCGAGGGCACTCTGGGTACTTTTACGGCAGTGGACTCGAAGACCACTCTAGTAACAGCCAGCGGAGCGATTTCCTATTGGGCGTCGCTATGCAAGGCAGAGGTGACGGGGCTTTCTCCTGACGTGACTTACTTTTCATATATCAGTGTGATGAATGCTTGCGGCTGGGGCCCTCATTCCGCAACCAGCACAGGTCTGCAGATTTCATCCCTTCGCCCTTTGGCTGCTGCCGCCCCGGTGCTCGAAGCTGTTGGTGAGACGAGCATGCGCGTGCATTGGACGCTACCGCCGCTGCTTCCAGGCGCTCCACCGTTCACAGACGTCACGGTCTTCATCCGCGAGGGCGCTTTGGGTACTTGGAAGCCATTGGATTCGAAGACCACTCTAGTAACAGCCAGCGGAGCAATTTCCTATTTGGCGTCGCGATGCAAGGCAGAGGTGACGGGGCTTTCTCCTGACGTGACTTACTTTTCAATGATCAGTGTGAAGAATGCTTGCGGTTGGGGTCCCAGTTCCAAGGCAAGCATTCGCGGGCTTCAGCTGCCCTGCTCAGATGTGGAGGTGACAGGTACCAGCACGCGTGCGGAACGCGATGTCGAACTTCGGAAGCGCGCCATAGACGTCGAGTCGGCGACCCTCGACACTCGGGTGCAGTCACGCATTCCCGACCCGAAGCGCGTGAAGAAGGAGTGACGCGACTATAGAATATAGGCGCGCGCAGCGATCCGGTGAGGGCTGAAGGGCGAGGTGAGCAGAAAGAAGGCGGCGAAGAGGACCGCTGTCCTTGGGGTGCGCCGTCTTTGGGCTTATTTGGTTTCGTGGATTGCCACTAGCATTCGTATTTCCCCACGTCCGCTCCGGTCTACGGTGTGAGTTCATCTCACCACAGTCTGAGTCACCTCTCTCGCCTCCCCACCTCAGCGCCACCTCGTTTTCGCTTTTCCGGCATTCGATTCCGACATGCATTCCCCGGCTATGACCCGGCTATTACACGGATACACGCTGCGTAAGTCGTAACACGCCGCGTTTCGACCCGTACCCTACGGTTAAACGGACTTAAAACATTCATAAAGCTCGAGGATTACACATTTACTAAAATGACGCCGGTTCTCGGTACGAATTCTTTTTTTCAGGAGGCTGCGACCTGCGAGCTCTGCGCCGGCTCCTCCCTGTGGGGTGCCGGCCTGGCCGGCATGCCGCTGACCGGACGCGGGACCGGCTGACCGCCGGTGACCGGCGCGGCCGGCCGGCGTGTCACGGCACACGGGTCAAAGCACAGCGCAGCCGGCTCGCCATCTTCAGCAGTGGCACTCTGGCGGAAAAGTCCACTTCAGGTTTTGTCGAAACCTGATCTTTACAAAATAGCTGATGAGTTTCGTCAATTCACACTGAAGAGATAATCGCCCATCAACGTGCACAGTGTAGACAGACGTGTTCCCGCGACGACGCGCGCGTCGATATCTGAAGTCGTCCGGAGAGGGGAGGTGCCGAGACGGTCACTCTCTACCGACTCTCCGTGGACAACGGTCCGCGAGCATATGCGCTGCGGTGCGCGAGCTCGCGCTCAGTCCGCCGCGCGTGGCCCCAGCCTGTTGATAATCGAGCTGAAGTCGAGATGTCCATGGCCGAGCCTCTGGTGCTCCTCGAAGAGATCCTTTGCGAGCCTGCCCATGCGTACATCGAGCCCCGAACTCTCGGCGGCGTCGAGGGCGAGCTTGAGGTCCTTCACCATCAGGTCCGTCATGAAGCCGGGGGCGAAGCCCTTGGACGCGGGGGCCGTCGCCATCACGCCCGGGAACGGATTGTAGACCTCGAGAGACCAGTTGCGTCCTGAGGAGGCGAGCAGAATCTCGCTCAATTTCTCGGGCGCGAGGCCTGCGCGCACGCCCATCGAGAGCGCCTCGGTGGAGCCGATCATGTGGATCGCAAGTAGCATGTTGTTGCACGCCTTGGCCACCTGCCCCGCGCCCGCAGGCCCCGCGTGGAAGAGCTTCTTGCCCATCGCGCCCAGCACCGGCTTCGCCCGCTCAAACGTCTCAGAAGCGCCGCCGCACATGAAGGCGAGCGTGCCGGCGGCGGCGGCCGCGGTCCCGCCCGACACGGGCGCGTCAAGGAAGCCGAAGCCGCGCTCCGCTGCCGCCGCACCGAGCTCACGCGCTGTGTGCGAGTCGATGGTGCTGCAGTCGACGAGAGTGGCGGCGCTCGAGGCGCGGCTCAAGAGGCGACTCTGGCCGAGGTAAAGCTCAACGGCGTGCTTGCCGGTAGGAAGCATCGACACAATGTAGTCAGCGCCCTCGGCGGCCGCCTCGACGGTAGAGGCGACCCGCAGCCCAGCCGCCGCCGCCGCGTTCCGTGCCTCCACGGCTGGATCGAAGGCGGTCACCTCGAAGCCCGCCTTGTGCAGATTCAGCGCCATGCCGCGGCCCATGTTGCCGATTCCATAAAAGGCGACCTTGGCAGAGCTACTGTACGTGCTCGCGTACCTGACCGCGTGCCTCGCCAATTGCGGCATCGCCGAACGCCGATGATGACGCGGGGAGCGAGGACGGAAACTTGCTAAATAGGGGAAAAGCGAGCACGCTGCAGTCCGGTTCAGCGTAGCTATTGTAGGGTTTCTTTCTAACAAGCCTCTAACACGCCCGCGTGCGTGAGAGAGTCCGCCCCCCATTTTCTGACTCACATCGCCTTGGCTCGCCTCAGCTGCGATCGGACGAGCTGACGACGCGGCTCCTTGAGCTCCGGCAGGATGCCCGCCTCGTGCACGGAGCGGTGCACGTGCTCGATGACAAGGCGCAGACGATCGACCAAATGAGGCAACGACTTGGCCGACTTGAAGTACTCATCAGCCGCGCGCGCAAGGAGCTCGATGAAATCTCCGTACGCGAGATGCAGCGCCTCGTGCTCACCCGTGTACTCACTGGGAGGGTCGACGAAGAGCGTCTTCATGATGAAGGCGCGCGCCTGCACGACCGAGAGCCGCGTGCCAATGATGGCGGCGCGCTGGAGCATCATCTGTGGGGAAGAGGGCGGTAGCGCCGTGGTGAGCACTTGCATGCGGGGCAGAGGAGCATCTGCGCCAAGCAGAGGCGCGCACGCTCACCTGGGCTTCCTTGCAGCTGAGCATGTCGGTGCGTGTCTCGCGCTCGTCCGCCTTGGCCCAGTGGCTGTAGATCTCGCGCAGCTGCCGGCTGAGCTCGCGCACCAGGTTACGGCACTCTGGGGATTGACGTAACTCGAGCCGCAGAGCATCGAGCGGAGGATCTCTGGCGGCCACAAGCGCTTCGGCATCGAGTACTTGCTCGAGTGCCTCCTTCACCGTGGCGTTCGTGACGCACGGCAAAGGCCGGAACGTCTCGATTGCGATCGAAATCAGCCCTTGAAAGAACGCATCGAAGGTGAGCTGCATGGCACCCACCTCAGCCTCGTGCGTCTCGCCCCTGACGCACGTGAGCGCATGCTTCGGCAGCAGTGCGTCGAGAGCGACCTGATTATGGATCCGGCCTGAGCGCCCGCCATGCCCACCCTGCGTGAGCTTGGCGCTCTTGCACACATCCCACCAGTCTTCCATTCGAATTCGTGGTGACCCTTCCTTGGCCGCCGCGAGCGCCGCCAAGTCCTTGGGGCTTTTGGGGGACGGGCTGTGGAACTTTGGCGTGCCGATGCTCACCCCGAGCCCGCCACCGCCGCCACCAAAGGCCTTTGCGACAACAGCAGCGGCAGTGGGCGAGGGCGTGATGGCCGATGCGGATGAGAGCGGGGATACACCACCGCCGCCGCCGCCGCCGCCGCCGCCGCCGCCGCCGCCGCCGCCGCCGCCGCCGCCGCCGCCGCCGCCGCCGCCGCCGCCGCCGCCAGCCGCCGCAGCCGCAGCCGCGTCCTTGGTAGTGTCGGCATCCTCTTCCTTCTCGTCCTCGTCACTGTCCTTGGTAGTGTCCTCGTCCTCGTCCCCGTCGTCCCCGTCCTCGACCTCCTCCTTGCCTGGCAGAGCTAGGCGGACGGAGCGCTTCCGGTGTGAACGTGAACGTGCCTGTTGGCCCGCTGCCTGCTGCGCCCTTGCTCGCTCATCACGTTCCTCCTTCTCCCGCGCGGCGTTCCGGTCCGAGATGTCGAGGAAGAGCTCCTCGATCTCGGCTGCCTTCTCCTTGAGCACGCTCTCGAGACCCTTGTCCATCTTGACCCCTCGCTCCTCGAAAGTGCGCCTCACCTGTGGGAAGTGGGGGCGGGCGCCGTGGTGAGCACTTGCATGCTGGACCCCTCGCTCCTCGAATGTGCGCCTCACCTGCTCAAGTAATCAAGCGCAATCAAGCGCAATCAAGCGCAATCCAGAGCAATCCAGAGCAATCAAGAGTGCCTCACCTGCTCGAGCGCCGCCTTCGCGTTCACGCGCGAGACGGCCTTGAGGACTCCGTTAGGTAGTGACGAAGCCGAGCCGAAGAGCTTGAGTGGGTTTTCAATGTCGAGCACCTCAGTCGCGGCTAGCTCGCCGTTGACGAAGAGGCGCAGCGTGTACCTTCCCCACAGCACCTGATGAAGGAAACGATCAGTGGCACTCAGGGAGGCATTCGGTGGCATTCAGGGAGGCTTTCAGCGGCGGTCCACGCATGAGCAGCACGAGTTCCCCACAGCCCACCTCACTTCCCCACAGCCCACCTCATGCAGCTCGGTTACCTCCCATCCTCTCACAATCAAGCGCAATCAGGAGCAATCAAGAGCGCCTCACCTCATGCAGCTCGGTCGCCTCCATCATCTCACGGTACTCCTCGAGCGCCGAGATGAGGTCAGCCGGGGTCAGCCGAAAGGTCTTGGCGCCGTCGTCGACGACGTAGCTGAGTGCACGAGCGCCTGGGCTGCCATTGGGATCTTCGGCATCGAGCGCCTTGATCTCGAGGTCACCGTACCTGAGAGGGAGGGCGGGGGGTGCGATACAGGGAGCGTGAGAGGGAGGGTAGGGGGTGAGAGGGAGGGCGGGGGGCGCGATACAGGGAGAGTGATTCGAAGGGACCAACCAGTGGTCATCAGTGGTCATCAGCGGTCATCAGCGGTCATCAGCGGTCATCAGTGGTCATCAGTGGTCCTCGAGAGCACTCAAGAGCGTGTTCGATCGCAAAGTCTGGCGCACGCGTCCGTCTTCTCCACACGTCCCTGGAGCTTCTCACTGACGAACGTGCGCTCATCCAGCCCACGCAGCAGAGCCTCGGGCTTGCCCTTGGCCGTCTTGCCGGTAGCGACCCAGCGCAGCGTCACCTCTCGTCCCTCGACCGACTCGATCACGGCGAGAGCTTCGAGCTGCGTGTCCTTGCGCCGGACGACCTTACCCATCCATTTGAGCGCGTTGAGTTTACCGGTAGTGGCATCGTCCTCCTCCGCATGGGGCAAGACCAGGGGCTTGGGCGGGCGCACCGGTCGCGTCGCCGGCACGCGCACGCAATACGTGCCGTTCTCGCGATCGATGATCGTCGGCGGATCCGGGTCTAACGGCAGCAGGTGGGCGCGTAACCGGCTGGCGAACTTGGAGCCTCGAAGGCTCTCCATCTCGAGCGTGGCGCTGACCTCGTCGCCTCCGACGCCGGTGCGGTTGCCGTACGCGTCGCGAGCGATCAACGTCATGTCGTACCAGTCGGGCTGTGGCAGCAACTTTTTGCGAGGGGGGTTGGCGCTGGCGCACAGGCCCCGCTCTCCAGGGAGCTCGACGAGGGTGCACCGATGTGCACACGTACCGCCCGGGATCACCTCGAAGTAGATGGGCTCTGTGCAGATGGTGCCGCGGCAGCGCACCTGCAGAGCATGGGTGCCGATGCGAGTGTAATCCAGTGTAATCCAGTGTAATCCAGTGTAATCAATGTGTGGGACGTCACCTGCAGAGCATGGGTGCCGACGCGAGTGCTATTGGGGCGTAGTGCGAGGGGTCCGAACAGATGCTGCGGTGCCTGTACCCCAAGGTGACGGCTCACTCCCTCGATGACGCCCCACGAGCGTGCCGCGCGCTGTCCTGAGCGCGTGGCGGGCGAGGGGCTTCCTGTGGCCGGGGAGGCGGGCGGCGAGGTCGGATCGCTTCGCTTGGCCGGGACGGCTGTCAGCAGTGCCTCGAGCTGAGCTGGCGCGAGCTCGCAGCAGTTGCCGAACACGTCGTGCGGCTGCACCATCACGATGAGAGGCTCGCCCGCGCGAACGACGCACGCCTCGGGCTCGATCGTGAGGGTCGTCATGCTCGGATCGGCCGCTGCGGGCACCACCGTCACCGCGCAGCACGGCCCATCCGCCCCGTTGATGGCGACCCCAACTTGGAGCAAGCCCACCTGGGTAGGCGCGGTGTACCCGCACGTGTATTGCCCATTCGCATGGTCGACCACGCCGCACGTGTCCAACTTGGACGTGAGGAGGAGCAACGCCGCGGGAGGGCCCTCGGCCGCCGCCTCCGACGCCCCGTCATCCTTAGGGGGCTTGGCGGCGGCGGCGGCGGCGGCGGCGGCGGCGGCGGCCGCGGCTGCTGCTGCTGCGAGTCGTCCCTCGTACGTCTGCGGCTCCTCACGTGTGCTCAACACGACGCTGTCGCCTCCGCGCTTTCGGCGCAGCCCGTTGATGTTGCACGCGGTGACGCGCAGCTCGGTGCGTGCGCCGGCCACCGCCACGCTCGCACCCTTGCCGCTCATCGTGCTCGTGCCTGCGACCGTCTGACCAACCAGCAAAAAGTCAATCGGCGCTGTCTCGAGCGCATGCGGCGGCTTGCCCTCGGCGGCACGCACGGCGAAGCAGACGGAGATGTGCACCTCGCCCTCGGCGATCGCGCCATCGAGCCTCGGGCAGACGACCTCGAGCGCATCGGATGCCAGCACGCGCGCGGGGACCATCATAGACGACCTCGTCACATCGCGAAGACGCACCCCCCCGCTGTGCATCGCGGCCGCATCTGGCCACGCGAAGCGCACGGCAGCGCTCGCTCGCTCCGTGGGCACAAAGTGGCGGCCGTGCAGCCTCAGAGGCGTGCCGCCCCCCACACTCGCCGCCTGAGGCGTCACGCCGAGCAGCGCGCAGGCAAAGCTGTCGATCTCGAGCATCTCGGCCGTCGGAGATTCAATCTCGGTCGCGTCGAGCCCGCCAAAGAGCAACAAGCACCCTTCGACCACCGCCGCCGCCGCGTGCGAGCGGGACAGCCCGAGCAGGCCGGGAGAGCCGAGCGCCGTCACGGGCGCATGGCGCGTCGGCGGCACCGTTCCCATCGACGCGGCCCCATTTCGCATCGGGGCCTCGTGGGTGAGCTGCATCGGCATCGGCATTGGCGTCGTTACCAACGGCGGGAGCCGCTCGGGACGGCGCTCGGCGTGCTCGAGGCCGAGATCGAGGGGCAGTCCGCACGGCAGCCCGCAGTGCGTCCAGAAGCCATCGCCGCCCGCCGCCGTGCGCCCCGTGAGGGTGAGGAGCGCGGCGTCGGGCACCGCGCGGCCCGAGCCGTCCCCATCGCGCCCGCCGAGCACAAGGATACGTCCATCGAGCGAGTGCATGCTGTGGAATGCGCGTCTCGTCGCCGGCCAGCCGCACAGCTCCGGCTGCGACCAGGTGCCCGTCGACGGCTCGAGCACGTGCAGGTCACTCAGCACGATGCGTGCGCGAGTGCGATCGTCCACCGGGAGCCGCAGCAACCGAACCTCGTCGGAGAGATCCTCATACCCCACGCCGCCGTGCACGAGCAGCCGCGCACTGATGCCCGCGACGGCGCCGCTCACGCACATGGCATGGGCGCAGCGCGCCGCCGGTGGCCGCCCGTGCGTCCGCAGCCGCCGCCAGACGAGACGCACCGTCGGGACCGCTACGTCTCGATGATGGAAGCCATCATCCGGCAACGCGAGCCGCTCCATCTGGGCACACAAGAACTCGTCGGTGAGGATGAACTCGTTCACCGGCGGCGGCGGCGGCGGCGGCGGCGGCGGCGGCGGAAGCGCCATTGTCACGTGTGCCGTGTACACCATCACGTCCAGCTCCGTGGCGGCCTTCTCCGTGGCGAGCACGGGCGCGGGCGCGGGCGCGGGCGCGGGCGCGGCAGCCGCTCCATTCTCCGCGGCGGCCTTCTCCGCGGCGGCCTTCTCCGCGAGCCTCATGCGCTCTGCCTTTGACAACGGCGCGTTGGCTCTGGCCTTTTCCAGCTTGGCCCTCTCGGCCTCCGCCTTCTCCTTCGCCGCCTGCTGCGCCGCCGCCTTTTCTGCGGCGGCCTTCTCCGCCGCCGCCTTCTCCGCCACCGCCCTCTCGTACTTGGCGATCGCTGCGGCCGCCTTTTGGATCGCCGCCGCATCGTCGTTTGCGAGCGCCTCTTCGAGCGCGAAAGAGAGACCCATTGGGGAGCGCGTGCGCGGCCCGTGCCGCATGAGGGCCACCACCGCGGCTGCCTCCTCCTCCTCGACTGGGGGGTGCGCTGCAGCATGCTCCATCGCCGCCTGGATGACCTCCGGGTAGCCCATCGCCTCGATCTTCGCCATGCGCCCGAGCAGCACGCCCGCAATGTACTGCGGCGATTCGCGGTCCACCCAGTCATCCTTCTTGGGCGGCTTACGCAGGCTCGGCCGCGCTGACGATGGCGGCACGGTGAGGTCGGCGCTCAAGACGGCGTCAGAGTCGGCGCTGGGGTCCGCGCTGGGGTCGGCGGCGGCAGCCTTTGTATTGGGGAGGGCACCTTCGGATCGGACGGAAGTGAGGAAGGCACTCGACGAGGCCTCCTCCGACGCCTCCGACGCCTTCGCGTCTCCCGAGGTGCCCTCCTCCTCCGCCGCCGCCTCGGCGCCGCTGATGATGCCGGTGCGATGCCACCAAGTTCCTAATTTGGAAGCCGAGGCGGCGGCGGATCCACTTCCTGATTGGGATCCACTTCCTAATTTGGATCCACTTCCCTTCGTCGCCGAGCCCGCGCCCGCAGCTCCAGCGCCGACGCCGCCAACCCCAACGGCAGGCGGGCTTGCCTCAGGAGCGCGCGCCGTACTGTGCGCCGCCAACGGCCGGCTGCCCAGCGGAGATCGTATCTCGCCTCCGAAGCTCCACAAGACGTGACCGGTCGCAGCGAGGGTGTGATGGCGCCGGGGCACGAACGAAACCCCGCGCTCGATGCCGCCGCCGCTGATCGTGATCAGCTTCTCGAGGCCGGCCGAGGGGGCACCTAGATGAACTGACTTCTTCTCCAACTCCGCCAACGCCTCCTCTGAGGGCTCGAAGGGCATCTCGACCTTCAGCCATCGCCACTCAACGGCACCGCCCCCGCCGGCCTGCTCGAGCGCGCTGAGCGCGGCGTCGGCCTTGGCATCGAGGAGCTCGAGCTCCTTCTTGAGCTTGAACATCTCGCGCCGCATCTCATGGAGCTCATTCTTCAAGCGCTCGAGCGGCGAGAGCTCCCTCGTCGGGGACAGGGCGTCGTCGCTCAAGGGCGACTGCAGGGAGTGCGGCGAGGACTGCTGCTGCTGCTGCTGCTGCTGCTGCTGTGCCTTAGCTGGCGATGGCTTCGCTGGTGATTGCGACGGCAATTGCTGCTGGTGCTGGTGCTGGTGCTGCTGCTGGTGCTGGTGCTGGTGCTGGTGCTGGTGCTGGTGCTGGTGCTGGTGCTGGTGCTGGTGCTGCTCGTGGAGCTGCTCCTGTTGTGCCTCCTCCTCGAGCACCAGCAGAGCCTTCCAGTGGGAGGCGTGCTCCTGTATGCTCACGAGACTCCGTCGCATCGCGCGCTGCCGACCGCGTAGGGTCACGAGCGTGTCGAGCAGGGCGCGCCGGCCGGGCGCGAGCTCACGACGACGCTCACTGCCCTCGGCCGTCTCGAGCGCGCGCATCTCGAGCACGTGCACGTCGCCCAGCAAGTCGCCCAACGCGTCCTCGCCACCCGCGACAACGAGCAGCGAGCGTGCATGGCCGACGACCGTCACCGCATGGGCCGCACGCGCGCCGATCGGGCTGGCCGAGAGAGACGACATGGCGCTCGTCTCAACGCCGAGCGTGGAAGGTGCCCCCAGCGGCGACCAGATGCGCAGCCACGGATCGCATACGAGCGTCGCCGACGCCGGGGGCAGTACCTCACCCTCAGCGTCCCGGCCGCCGATCGCCACGAGCCGGCAGAGTCCGACGCCGAGCATGGACATGGTGGCGTCGGTGCGCGCCGATAGTGGCCGCTCGCCCGAGCTCCCAGCGCCGTCGCGCGCCATCATGGGCGACAACGTCCACGAGAGGCGCTCCTCTTCGGCCGCGGGCACCTTCCGCGGCAAGGGCAGCCTGCGCCGATCATCCGCCGGCACCTTTTGGCCGAAGTGCTTGTACAGTTCAAACTTGTGCTCCAGCTCCTCCTGCTGCAGCGCGCGCATTGGCAGCGCCGGCAAACTGCGCGTCGTCGTCAGCGCCGAGGGCTTCTTTTTGAGGAGTGGCATGCGCACCTTTGTGCCGTGTGCCGCGAGAATGCGAAACGGCGATAACGGTGTGAATGTGAACGTACGCCAATTTCTAAAACACACCGGTAAAAAGAACCTGTGATAAACTCAACGTTGCATTCATACTGTAGCCGGAGGTAGCACGATCGAGCCGGAGGTAGCACGATCGAGCGCGAGTGCCGCTCCACAATCTGAGGCCGCGACGCTGGATCTCGATCTGATAGATCATGAACACGTGATCTTGGCCTGTAGACAGTTAGACAACGATGGCGGTCCAGAACTCGCCCTCTGAATTGGGCGCTACTGCAAAGCGTAAGGGGGCGAGTGGACGCCGACGCGAGACGCGGCCACATGGAGCTGCCCGTGCGAAAAGCACATCTGTTCAAGGTAAACACCACAAGATCTGAAATGTCAGGCTGAACAGCTCCTCTATCATCTGCGCGACGCTCGCAAGGGGAAGCAGAGCGAGCAACAAAGTGGTCAGCACATGTGTATAAAGCTCGTTGACGGCATCGCAGTGGGACGACCGTACAAAAAAGAGCACGCACATGTGTGACATCTCTGCACTTGCTGCCAGAGCGCCTTGGGTGCTGCAGCCGCGAGGAAGGCTCGCCGGCCGTTTCCCGAGCATCTGCCAGCAACTCTCACAGGCCGCTTTCGAGCTTGGTCAGATGCCACATTTTGGACTAGCTGTGGCGGCCACGACTGAGCAGATCAGGTCAGTGCGTTGTAGAAGGCTGGAACCTCTTCGTTGCACCTGGAAAGTCATCGGATAAGTCGGACGCCGCGGAGTGCGGTGATCCGTCGTCGTCATCGTCGTCGTCGTCGTCGTCGTCGTCGTCGTCGTCGCCGCCGTCGTCGTCACCGCCGCCGCCGCCGCCGTCGTCGTCGTCGTCGCCATCGTTGTTCTGCGCGCTCGCCACAGCTCCTGCCTCGAGCAGGACGAGAGCGCAGTGCTCGTGGCCTTCTTGGGCAGCAAACATCAAGGCAGTCTCGCCGTCGGACGTTGCCTTGTTGGGGTCGGCCTTTGCCTCAAGCAGGACGCGAAGGCAGAGGTCGTGGCCATTTTGGGCAGCAAACATCAAGGCAGTCTCGCCGTCGCTGTCCTGAGCGTTCACGACGGCGCCCGCTTCCAGCAGGACGCGAGCGCATCGCTCGTGGCCATTTTCGGCGGCGATCATCAAGGCGATCCCGCCGTCGGGCAGTTGAGTATTCACGACGGCGCCCGCCTCGAGCAGGTCGCGGAGGCAGAGGTCGTGACCACTTTGGGCAGCAAACATGAGCGCCGTCCAACCGTCTTCCTCGGTTTCGTCAACGACCGCCCCCGCCTTGAGCAGCTCGCGAACGACAAGATCATGACCATTAGAGACAGCTTCCATCAGAGCGGTTTGCCCATCATCGGATGAGTGATTGACATTGGATTTTGCCTCGAGCAGGACGCGAAGACATGAGATATGATCGTGACCACCATTTTGGGCCACGAGCATGAGAGCCGTGGCACCGTCTTCCTCGGTTTTGTCAACGGCTGCCCCCGCCTTCAGCAGGTCGCGAAGGCAGCGCTCATGACCATTTTGGGCAGCAAACATCAGGGCGGTCCACTGCTTGTTCTCAACGGCGTCAACTGCTGCTCCATTCTCGAGCAAGACGCGAAGGCACAGATCGTAACCATTTTCGGTAGCTTTGATCAAAGCGGTCACCCCCTCGTCATCTGCTTTATTTGGGTCTGCCTTTGCCTCAAGCAGGTCGCGGAGGCAGAGGTCGTGACCATCTTGGGCAGCGGACATTAAGGCGGTCATGCCGTCCGAGTCTGTCTTATTTGGGTCCGCCTTTGCCTCGAGCAGGTCGCGGAGGCAGAGGTCGTGACCATTTTGGGCAGCGGACATGAGCGCCGTCCGACCGTCTTCCGTGGCTTCGTCAACGACCGCCCCCGCCTCAAGCAGGTCGCGAAGGCAGCGCTCGTGGCCATCTTGGGCAGCGGACAGCAACGCGGTCATGCCGTCTGAGTCTGTCCTATTTGGGTCAGCCTTTGCCTCGAGCAGGTCGCGGAGGCAGAGGTCGTGGCCACTTTGGGCAGCAAACATGAGCGCCGTCCGACCGTCTTCCGTGGCTTCGTCAACGACCGCCCCCGCCTCAAGCAGGTCGCGAAGGCAGAGGTCGTGGCCATTTTGGGCAGCTACCATCAAGGCGGTCCCGCCGTCGGGTCGCGCCTTATTTGGGTCAGCCTTTGCCTCGAGCAGGACGCAAAGGCAGAGATCGTGGCCAAAAGCGCTCGCCCGCACGAGTGGAGTGTTACCGTCGGAATCGGCGAGAGCCGCATCCGCCCCTCGATTGAGGAGCAGTTGCACGATCGTCTCGGCACCCTCCTCTGCGGCGAGGTAGAGCGCGGTGCAGCCTTCGGCGCTCTGCGCATTGAGCGCATTGAGCGTGGAGGCGTTTGAGGATGCCAGTAGCTTGACGACGGACGCGTGTTGCTTGCGGCGGGACGCGACCATGAGCGCCGTGATCCTCCCCGCGTCCTGCGTGCGTGCGAGGGTCGACACGTCCCCCGTCGCGGCGGCGCGCAGCCGCACCGTGCGCGTGCACGCCTCGTCGGTGAACTCGCGGTCCGAGAGCGTGGGGTCAAAGAGGCGAACGACGGCGTGCTGCTTGGCATTCCGTGCTGCATCGTCTGCGGACTGACTCTGCGTGTTCTCCTGATCCTTGTCGGCGCCCTTTGCGAGGAGCGCACGGCAGATGGCCACGTGCCCACCGGCGGCGGCGCGGTGCAGCGGCGTGTTGGCGCGCTCGTCGGCGACAAACGGGTTGACGCCCACGTCGAGCAGCGCCTGGACGAGCGCCGAGTCGCCCGCCCCCGCGGCGAGACGGAGGAGCGCGCCCGCGCCGTCGGAGGCGACAACGAGCGCCTGGGTGCGCGGCAAGCCCTCCTTCTCCTCCCACCCCTGAATCTTGACGTCCACCGTGTCGCCCTCCACGCGTTCGACGACGGCCGGCTGCCAGATCTCGTCGAGGGCGAGCACGCGCATGCCCACGACGAGCGCCTCGGCAGCGGCCAGCTTCCCCGCCTCGCGTGCCGCCTCGCGCGCCACGCCCTTGGCTGCCTCGAGCGCCGTGGGTAGCCACACGGTAGGCAGCCCCTTGCGCACGAGCGTGGCGACAACGCGCAGCCGCCACGCCTCCTGGGCTGGCACGGCCGCCGCTTTGGCCGCCGCCGGCAGCTGCGCCGCCTTCACGAACGCGTCGCCAAACGCCGCGCCACCCGCCTGCACGCCCATGAGAACGGCGTTCGTCCACCACACGCCCCAGGCAAACGACGGCAGCTGCACGCTGCCCTCGCCAATGACGCGCATCGCATAGTACTCCTGGAAGGAGAGGTGGAAGGCCTGCATCTGCAGCGGCTTCGCCTCGAGAAGGCGCACGAGCGGCAGCCCATCTCGCGCCACAAGGGTGCGCAGCTCGTCGGCCGCGCGCTGGGCGGCGGCCTTGCCGACGCGCATGCCGATGCGCGCGGCTGCGGCGGCAAGGTGCGCCTCGGTGATGATGCGCTGCTCGTCGACGTGCGCCTCGAAGAAGGTGGCTTGCAGCAGCGCGCGCGCGTCGTCCGACACGGGGACACCCGACCGTTTGAGCATCGCGCCGGCCGCCACCTCGTACAGCTCGGCGGTGGTAGTCGGCATGTCGATGCCGACACGCAGCTGCGCAATGGAGCACACCATCGAGAGCATGAGGGGGTTGGCGGTGACGCGGCGCTTCGTGCCGGCGTCGCCGCCGGTGTCGAGCGGCACCTTGTCGCGCAGGTAGGACTTGAGCGCGGACGCACGCTCGTCGCCGAGCCGCGTGGCGAGGAAGGCCTCTTGCTGCGCGTCGCTCAGCGGAGCGAGGGTCAGCCTGTGGAACCCGGCGAAGCCCGCCTCGTCCAGGCCGGCCGGGCGCGAGGTGCACAGGATCACAAACCCCTTGGGCGCGAGCACCTCGGCAACGTGCTTCTCGATGCGCACACGTTCGGCGCCCGCCTCGTCGAGGCCGTCGAGCAGCAGCAGCACGCGCTGCTCGTGCATGGCCGCGCGCAGCATCGCGTAGTGCGGCGGCGCGCACGTCAGCTTGAGGTGGGCGTCGACCCAGTCGTTCGCCGCGTCGAAGGCTGCCCCTTGCTCGGCGAGCCGCTTCTGGAGCTGCTCGGCGCGCATGAGCACCGGCACGAGCGGCTCGCGCCCGTCGTCCTCGGCGCGCCCGTCGCCTTGCCCCAGCACGTGCATGATGAGCTGCGACATGAGCCACGTCTTGCCCGCCGCCGGGCCGGCGGTGAGCAGCGCGCACGTGCGTGCGCTGGAGCGTAGGTCGTGCAGCCACGCACACAACGAGCGTGCGTCGCGCACGGCGAGCGGCTTGCCGTCGGCATCGTGCCCCTCCACGCCAATGGGCACGCAGTCCGTGAGCGTGTTGAGCTGTTGGCCGGAGAGGGCGTCGGGGATGTACGCGTGCTGCGCGCGCAGACAGTCAAGGTGCCACACGCGCATCGACGCAAATCCGTCGTCAGCGGGCATCGGCGGAAGCGCCACCTGCGTACCCTCAGCCGAGTCCAACTGTAGCGACCCAAGTGTCTTCTCCAGCGCGCCGACGGTGTTTTGCACGTACTTCGTGTACAAGCCAACGACCACGGGGTGATCGCCCTTGCTCGTGAACTTGGACTTGTTGATCCGCTCAATGTCGGCAGCAACATCCAGCTCGCTCGCATGAACCTCAATGGGGGTTGCATCCGCGCCGCTGCTCAGCGCGAAGACCTTGGGCTGCAGCTTATCGAGGTGCACCCGTAGCGCGGGGTAAGCCGTCAACCTCTTGATCAGCTCCCGGCTCAGCGAATCCTCACAGCAGCACCTACGTGTGGGAGAGAGAGTGGCAGCCGCGTGAGAGGCGATCCCATCACATCTGTGCAGAAGAGGATGGGCAGCGCTCACCATCCACGTGAAAAGTACGGCGTCTCGTTGTAAAGCGTGTCGAGCCCCTCGCACAGGCCGGGCGGTGCACCCGCGTCCTTGGCCGCGACAGCAGACTCATGCGAGGTAAAGCGCACGATGGCGGGGCTGCGGCTGAGGTCGCAGCTCTCGATAGTTCCGAACCCGATGAGCGCCGCGCGTACCACGTTCTCGTCTACGTTTGAGCTCAACTTGAACAAGCAGACAACACCATCGAACTCGGCTGGCCGGGGTGGGATCTCCTCGATCTGGAGCACGGTCGTTGCAAGGATCGACGCATACAGCTGATTCATCGCCCCCCCCTTGAGTGCAATCTCAAAGAAATCTTTCTGCTCCGGAGTCCTTGGTGCCTGATACAATGATCCAAAGTCCCAGAACAAGGCTTCGATGGCCAGCCTTGCCAGAGCGCGTCTAAGCACGCGGATGCGCGACCCGGCCGGATCCGGATCGCCTGACATGAGCCAGCCATAGGTGAGCGCGCCGATGCTCCGATCTCCACGCTCGACGAGCGCTGCGGCCTCTTCACGGCTCAGCAGCGGCGAAGGCGAGGCCCCGCTCTTTTCCAAAGCCTCGAGCTCCTGCCGATTCGGCATCTTGAAGTTTTCCGGCTGCATCAGCAGCCACTTGACACAAAGCAACCGAATCGCACCACACATAAGGACTTGTATGACGATTTTGTCGAGCGCTGTGAGCGCTTGATGCAGCTTTGGTGGCAGCGGTGTACCGACTTGTGGAGAAATCAGCTCATCGATGTCGTCGAGGTTGGTGTCGTCCCCGTCGGCATTGGGCCGCATGGGATCTCGGGATCCCGTAAGGTCATCCTGGTCCTGCACGAAGGGCACGATTTGTGCGCCACGCTTGCTCGCGGCGCAGCCGCCCCCTCGGACGCGCACCATCCCGGTCACTCCTCCCCGTTTTCCCCACAGGGGAGTCGGCCCGGCGCCCGGCGGGGGAGCCCCCATTCACAATGAGAAAAGAGGGGCTGCATCCCGGTCGACTTCCCACATTGAGTAAACTTGATTACACTGGATTACACTGGATTACACTGGATTACACTTGAGACATCTGTCGTTTACAGGGTATCAAGGACCCTGGCTGTCGTTCACGCCCCTGGACTGTGCACGGAGCAGGGGAAGCACGCGAGGAGAGGGCGGCTCCTTCTCTCGTCTCCTTGAGCGCCGCCGCATGGAGTTCCCGCCGAGCCAAGAATACTGCACGCCTGACGGCCGCCGCTGGCGAAAGTGCGCAGGTGCCGCCATCATCAACTCCGCCGGCCATCTTCTCGTGGGAGAGCGGATCAAGATTGCTGGCGCGTGGAACTGCCCGCAGGGCGGGATGGATGCAAGCTCCCGTGAGCACAGCAGGCCGGAGACGGTACTAATGGCGGCGGCGCGAGAGGCCTTCGAGGAGGTGGGGCTAAAGGTGGGCGAGCACATAGTCCCCATCGCCGCCATGGACGACGAGCAGGCCGTGCGCTACGCCGCAGGTGGGTGGCTCGCGCAAGAGGGATTTGCTGGGCAGCAGCTTCACTGGGCCTTGTTCCAAATGTGTGATGTGGTGGGCGATTCAGAGCCGTCCCACGTGTGCACGCTAGGTGGTCTAGGAGGTGAGGAACCGGAATTCGCGCGCGTAGAGTGGCGACCCTTCGAGGCGGTCGTTGCGGCGATGTGGGCAAACAAGCGCGAGCCCTATGAGGCTCTCATGCGCTGGGCTTTGCCACTGCTCGAGCAGCGCGCACAGTTGGCGCGTGGCATCGATTTCACCGGCACCTGGCAGCGCCAAGCGACCCTCAACGACAACGTGGTCGAAGCCCTCGTCGCTCGGGGCCTCGATGTGCTGGCGGCTCAACGCGAGGCGAGCAAGCCGTACATTCAGGAATGGGCGCGTCATGACAGCCTGCCACTGGGTGACTGGATGGTGACGACGCTGGACGTCGACGGGCAAGGCGCGTACCGGGCTGTAGTGTACGCCTTGGGTGACTGGGAGGAGACCCTCGAGCGCCCCTCGGTCCTCTATGGCAACGCATCTGCCATGCAGCCCGACGAGTTGCTCCGCCGGACGGGTTGGGTTGCGCTCCATCCTGAGGGTTTTGCACACACGACGTGGTCCTCGCGGGTCAATGGCGTGGCGGAGATCACAGCGCGGCGGCTGCGCCACGACGGCGCTATGGTGGTCGCCCGCACCTTTCTCGTTGATGGGAGGCGACCCGTCGTCTGCGAGGAGATCTTTCAGCGGCAGCCGGCCGATCCGAAGTGATGAAGATCATCCCGCATGCCGAAGCCTATACGGAGACGCCGCAGCAGCCTTGATGATTGAAGGTCTTTGAAGGCGAAGCGCGTTGCTATGGCGTATCCGTATGGACGGTTGAAATGAGACAGGAGAGAGAGGATGGGGCTGTGGACGTGTGGGTCCAGAGGGCGTCGTGATTCGTTTGAACCACATCATGGAACCACATCCACGTCGCATTCCGGGCGAAACGGAATGGTCGGAACGAGTGAAGGTTCATCAATCGTTTATTGATGATTAATTTGCGAACGTTCTCGACGTTGGTTAATTGGGGCGAGTGGCGTGCGCGGCGCGTGGGCGCTCAACGACCTGCCACGCACAACCGCGGTAACTAAATCTATCGAGATTCGATTCGACTCGACTAACGTAAATTCGATTCACTTGATTGGCGTCACCGTCGGGACTCGGGACCGATCAATAATTTGACCTATGCCCCGCTATGCAGGCGCACAGCCTCCCATATGCAAAAGCATAAATCCCGTGCAGGGGGTCACGACGACTTGAGACTGTACAAAGTAAAGCTCGAGGTGGCGCCGGGCTGCAGCGTGAACGTAACGCGAAAGAGCCCGGGGCGGGGCCCACTAAAAGACCCCTCCTCCTCGATGAGTCGTAATGCCGTGCTCGCATAGATCGAGGCGTTGATCTCCCAACGGCGGCGCAGTGTGAACGTCCGGCTGAACAGGTGGACCTCGTTCCCGTCGCTAATGTTGCTCTCCATGCACACGCTCACGTCGGCATCGCCATCATAGCTGCGTAGATAACCCACACGCAGAGCACGCGAGGCGTTGAGATGCGCTACAAAGGCCGCTCCTGACGTACGCGCCATAAACCCCCACTTGTCAGCCGCCTGGGCAGGCTTGGGAGCCTCGCGCCACGCCGTCTCTATGTAGTGCCCGTCAGCCGACCGGCGCAGCATCGTCCACTCCCAACGAGGCTCTGCAGCCGGCGCCACTTCTGCATCGCCCAGCAGGTTTGGTACGGCGAGCCGCATCGTGCGGCTGCAATTCAAGTTCATCCAGCAGGCGTTGTTCGTAAAGTCCACAAGGGTGAGTGCCGGCTCGACGAGCTCGATGAGCCTCTCGTGACTGCGCGAGCCGCCCAACGTCTGTGCGTGTGTGGGTGGCAACGTACCTGCATGCTCCATGAGCCGCGTGCGCTCGGCCGCTGTGAGGTTCTCGATCCGCTTGCGCTCTGCCTGCATGAGGGACACCAGAAAATATGCGCACATCTCGTGGCCGCGGCGTGACAGGTGCAAGTTATCCACGATGACCTCACGCCGACTCTCATCGGCTCGATGGTGCGGTTTGAGCATAAGCGCGGACGTCAAATTGAGCGCGGACGTCCAAAAGGACGTTGGAATGCCGTAATGTTGCAACACGTCCTTGTGATATGGCCATCCTCCCCACACTCGCGAGGGTGGAATCCGTTTCGGATCGAACCACGCCGACTCAGTGTACAGGAGGGCGGGCGACGTGGGCGAGAGCAACAGCAGCTGGCGCACCAACGCCTCCGTGACAAGGCTGGCGCCGCCCAAGGAGCTGATGTACCGTTGATAAACTCGTGGATTCGCAACGGCGTTCAGGTCGTTGGTTGCAGTATCCACGATCACCAGGTCGGCGGGGTGTTCGCGGAAGGCAGGCAGCACGCGCGACTGAAAGTTATCCACGAAGAAGGCGCTGCCTCTGCCTGCGGCACACAGATTACTGAGTCGGTGGCCCGTTGGGCAGCACACGCTGCTGCGCGAGTTGAGGTATTCGACCAAGGCGTTGGCCCACGTATGATTGATGCCGGAGACGAGCTTGGATCGTATGCGCCTAAAGAAGGAGTATAGTCCATGCAGGGTCGAATTTGCCAGGGTTCGGCCGGAGGCATACGACGCCCAAAGTTCGTGTTCGCGGGAGGTTTTGGACACGTTCAACGATTCAGCTGGAACCCATCCCGCTCTGATGGCCGCAATCATGTGGTCCCTGGTTGGGTCTCCCTCGCCGCACGTGACGCTGCCGCCAATCGTCATTATGTGCAGACAGCAGTCTGCACTATCCAGCTTTGCGAGCACCGGCGCCAGCCGTGAGAGCGCCCAGCCACCTTTCACCACGTGCGCAGCATCCATCACCTCGTCAGGGAGCATGGTGTGGGCATCGATCGCTGAATCGGGTCTACCGAAATACTCCAAGGCCTGCTGATGCGTGCCGAGCGGGCTGCTGCTCATCGCAGACACCGCGGGGGGAGCCGTGCCGGTAACCATTCTCGCGAAGAGCACAGGAACGGTGAGGGGTGTGAAGCTGCTATTAGATGAAGCACACAATTTCGCGTTGCGTACATACCGTACGCGCGCTAGGCGCTGCCACATCGTGACCTCGAGCGGCACATCGCCGGTCATTTTGCTGAGGACTTTTCTGATTCTGCACATTTTCCATGTTCCGGGTCGAGTGCGTGTGTTTGATCCTAACGCGGAGGAGAAACACAAGGTCGTGTTTCCCGACCACCCAGACCGATGAGTTCGGCAGATGTGGAGTGGTACCGCAGCCTCGAAGCGTCGTTCGTAGCTCCAAGCAACGCCTCCTTCAGCACTTGGCCAGACACCCGTCACGAGAGCAGCGCGCATCGCCAAACATCACGTCTGCTGCGGCTTGCGCAGGCCGGTAAGAACGTGACAATCACTTTGACGGGCGGCTCATCGAGCGCCGCTCGTGAGAGTTTTGCGTATCACTTTGGTCGCCAGCTGGCAGACGCGCTCAGCCCAAGAGAGAGGGGTGGCAACTGCACGATTGACGCCAGCTCGAGCACGTGGCGCTGTCCAGTTGCTGGGCGCTTCCCCGGACAATTGGTCGAGATCGTACCCGCCGCAAATGGGCACACGGGGACTGACTTTGCGGCGCTGTTGATGGACGCTCTTGTCCCGCAGCGCACCGACATCCTAGTTTGGGAGTATGTCATCAACGACTGGTCGACGCAGCTACTCAACCCTCGCTTTACGGACAACGCGCTTGATCTTTACTTGCGGAGAGCACTGGCAATCAATCCACGCATGGTCTTCGTCTTCGTGCACTTATGGGTCCCACTCGCTGCCGGGTGCTGGCCCCAATGCGTCATGGGCGGCGGGCCCAAGTTTATGTACGAAGCTGTCACCTCCACACTGGAGCGGAACTACCAAGACAGGGGTCTCGACTGGACGTCGATCGACTTCAACGACATCGCGACGCAGCACTACGTGGCTCATCGAGGGAAGCTCAAGCTGGTCAACGAGACGCACGCCATGTTTTCCGACAAGCAGCATCCGAACCAGAGGACGCACCGCATCATAGGAAGCGTGGTCTGGCAGCACTTTCGTCCTTTCGTGCTCAACACAAAAAGAGAGGTCACTGCCAATGCCGGCACTGTCATGGACCATGCGCCGGTGGAGAATGTACCTCTGCCGATGCCCCCGACGGGGCTGCCCGGGGTCTCGAATATGTCAAACGCGTCGGTGGCGGCACGGATGATGTGGCGCTTCCTCTCAAAGCCGGGGCAAGTGCATTCGTGGACGCACTCGCTCCCCCACAATGGCGACTCTGCCGAGTATGTCTCGTACGGGCTTGCAGGATCACGCTACGCGCAGCCGGGTGACCGGGGCGTGCAGAGCAGCGCTGGGTCGACATTGATCAAGGTGGCCATCGAGGCCGCCGCGTCACGCTCTGACTCTATGCGATATGCACGGCTGCCCCTGTGTAACGGAGCGACCGGCTTCCTTCGCCACTCGCTGCAATTCCAAGTGGCCTCGAAACGGCACGGGCACCAAGTGGCCTCGGACCCTCAAACGCCGCGTTTCGTCGGCATCAACTTTGTTGCCAGCCAGGGCCGCTCACTAGCACCAAAGGCGGCCGCGGAAGACATGGACAGAGGGCTGCTAAACCTGACCCTCGAGTATGTCTGCCAGGCGAGTCCAACGGCGGGTGGAAACGAAGCTGGCTCAACGACGGCCGGCGACTACCAGCGCAATCAGGGGCGAACTTGCTTCGCGCCGATGGCATCAAGTATGCTTGTCCCGGGCAGCATCGAGCTGGCCGACCTGGCGGAAGAACGCAACGTAACTACGGTTGCCGTCGACTTGAGCAGTATAGGGGCTTCCGCTCCCCACCGCAAACTGAGACCCACGAGTCCCGATGACCGCCGAACAGGCTTTGCTGTGCTACTACGAGGGATTCACGCTCCTCAAAATTACTTTGAGCTGCCTGACCCGCGCGTAGCATGCGGACCTGAGTGCACGGATCCCATTGAGGTCTCTATTCGCGTGTGCCAGCGGACGCTTGAGGGAGCCGCCCAAGGGCTCGGTGCAGTCTTGTTCATATGAGGAGTTTCACAGTACCTATATCGTTCGGCTATATACCTATATCGTACGGGGGTACGGAGATACATCGCATTATATACCTACCATAGCTGTTTTCCTGTTAAAATGTGGGGGCTGCTTCTCGCTTCTGCATACTGCAAGGTATGTGGGGGTTCTGCACAGATGTTATGTTTACACGCTGAGCCTGACAGCTGACAGCTGTGCGCGCTCAGGCGTCCTCGACTTTGTAGGCCTGGTCGGGGCCGAACAACTGCTCCCAAGAGCTCATGTCGTCGTTGAGGAATCCGTTGCGGTATCCTCGCGGTGCCAGCTGGAATTTGATTAAGTCGACCCTGGGCGAGACCTCGATCCACCCCTTGGCACCCTGCTCCGCCATCGGGCCCACCTCCTCGAGGAGCTTGTCCTTGGTGGCGAAGTGGGCGGACATTTTGGGGTCGGTCGCGAACAGAGCACCGCGCTTGTTGCCGAGTGAGATGGCCATGGTGCCCAGGCCTGGGTTCTTGTTGATCTGTGGCTGCTGGAACGCGCCCGGCCGCACGCCAGCGGCGACCTGGATGTTCTTGAGGATTGCGAAGGCATGCGCGCCCGCGTCTTGCATCGTGCGCTCACCCGCGGTGAAACGATCCTTGGCACAGATGTCGCCGCCCGCGTAGATGTGGCCGAGGTTGGGGTGATTGAGCTGTTGCGTATTCTTGGTCCTGATGAATCCCTGATCGTCCATCACGCTCGCGAACGCACTGTCGCTGCGCGGGTCCGTGAGGAGCCGGCTATTGGGTTTGTAGCCCGTCGCCCAAAAGACGCGCGCGTTTGGCGTGCCGACGGTGACGCCGTCCTTCGTGACGGGTCGACCGGACTCGTCGGCGTGAGTAACTTCCTTGGAGTAGTTGACCGCGATGCCGTCCTCCTCGGCGCACGCCTTGACAAGGGTACTCGCGCCGGGCACGCGTGGCAGGCACTGGGGGCCTCGCGTGATGATCTCGACGGCCTTGTCCGGGAAGAAGGCTTTGATGTCGAACGCTAGCTCACATCCGACGACACCGCCGCCCACGACGGTGATGGCGGGGGCATCCTTGATGCGCTGGCGCTCGAGGGCGAAGCTCTGCTTGCGCGCGGCGATCGAGGTGCCCTCCGTCTTGATGTCCGACGTGTACCTCGTCCCCGTGCAGATCACGAGGTAGTCGTACGGCACAACGCGCGAGGCGACGCCGGAGGAGGTGCCAACGAGGACGTGGTCTCTGCGGACCGCGCTCGCCCAGCCGACGATGAGCTCGCCCTTGCCGCCCATCACATCGACATGGTTGTAGCACGACACGTCCCACAGGCCAGCCTGCTCCGCATGCTCGTCAGCGATCAGCCGCAGCACGTTGGGTGTGTACTCGAAGAACTCCTTGGTGTCGACGAGCGTCACGTGGAAGGCCTCTGTCTGGATGCCCTTGCCGCGCGTCATCTGGTGCGCGACTATCACGCCGCACGGGCCGCCGCCGAGTATGACTACACGCTTCTTGGTGGTTACGTCGGCGGACTGTTTCTCTCTCTTGATCGCCGTCCCCGCCGCCGCCTTGTACATCTCCGTGCGCATCGCTTCGACGGCCGAAAGGAGGAGCGCCTCCACGTGCGGCCGATCGGCCTTGAAGGCCGCCGCCACCTCCATCGCGCCGGCGCTCGCGCTGATGCCCGACGCATTGGGCAGGAGGCCGTAAGCGGAATCCATCGAAGCGTAGGCCTTGAGGTCGTTCGACGCCGCGAGGGCCGCGCCGCCATTCAGGCCGGCGAGAGCATCCTCGAGCGTGTGCAGGGCCTTGGAGATGAGGAAGGCGCGCTCGGCCTTGTCGGCCGCTGCGAGGCCGCCCGATTGCTTGCCGAGGAGGGACGCGTGGCGGCGGAGTGACTTGGACTGGTCGTGGTCGCGAAGGATGGACTCGAGGGTAAGGGCGTCCGCATCGCGCCGCTGGCTCTGCGAGAGGATCGACGCCGCCGCCGTCGCCGCCGCCGCCGCCGCCGCCGCCGCCGAGTCGACCGAGCTCGCCTCCGGTGTGGCCGGTGTGGCCGGCGCGCTCTCGGCGGCCTTGTCGCCCGATTTGGTCATGTCGCCCGATTTGGTAACCACCTGGATGGGGTCGCCGACCTCGCGCCCTTTGATGAGCGTCTCCTGCTTGCGCTTCACCGCGCGGCCCTTGACCTGGAACGTGAACTGGCCCGTCGCGAGCGCCTTCCGCACCGCCGACTCGTCCTCCTCGCCCTCGTCCTCGTCCTCCTCGTTGGCTTCGATGATCTGCTTGCGCACGTCGGCGAAGGTGGTCGCGCCGCCGACGAGGGCGAGCCCGCCATCGCCGGCCTCATCGACGACGACGGGGACGCACTTCTCAGCGTCAGCTCCGCCCGACAGCGCGATCATCGCTTCGACCGTCGCCTTGACCGACGTCTGTGCGAACAGCGTCGCGAACGTCGTCGCCGTGACCATCGCGCCCGCGTCCCCGAGCGCATCGCGCACGCCGAGGGCCTTGGCGATCGTGGACTCGACGCTGCCGAAGCTGGAGCCGCAGGCTTGGGCGAGCGAGGCCTTGAGCATCGCCCACGACACCGTCGCCCCACCGCCCGCCGCCGACCACACCCCCCTGGTCTCGCCCTCGATCGACGAGATAGCCGGCGGCGGGCCGAGCTTCTTGCATAGGGCGTCGACAAAGGGATTGAAGTACGAGCGTGTGTGCTCGACGAGCTGGGCGGGTGGGAAGACCTTGGCGGCGGCCTCGCGGACGTGGATGGTCACGTCCTCTACCTTGATCGTCACCGGCACGTCCGACAGCGACGGGAACTGCGCGCCACTCGCCCCCCACGTCGAGCCGTCGACGTGGATGAAGAGGATGGACACGCCGTGGCGGACTGCCTCGACAAACTCGAGGCAGCACCAGGCCGAGGCAAAGTAGGCGGGCGTGAGGAAGACGACGAGCGTCTGCGTGTCGCGCACAGCCAGCTTCAGCGAGGGCAGCTCGATCAGGTCGTTCCGGTCGATGAAGGCGCGGTAGCCGAAATCCGAGAGCCGGTCGTGCACGCGCGCCACAATGTCCTGCGCCTCCGAGCGCTTATGGGAGAGGAAGGCGTCGTAGCGGATGGCGCGCTCTCCCAGGAGGAAGTCTGTCGACGTCTCCCGAGGCCGCCTCCCGGCGGACGATGCCTCACCGGGCCCGCCCAGACGCTTCCCAAGGTTCTCAAGGAACGCGTCCAGGTACGCGTCCATGTGGTCGAGCGCGATCGTGTGACCGAAGACGGCCGCTGCGGCGTCGCGCGGCTTGACGAGGCGGCCCTCGTCGGTCTGCGCGGTCTCGGGCACGTCGGTGAGCGCGGGGAACGGCATCCCTCGCCACGACGACCCCTCGACAGACACAGGAAGCACCTCCACGCCGTTGATCACGGCCTCGCAGAATTCGGCGCAGCAGGCCGGCGAGTCAAAGTACGTCTGCGAGATGAAGCTGACCACGCGGCGGGAGTCGCGGATGCCCTGCTTCTGCGCGTCGGGCTCCTTGCGCGGATTCGGAATCTTGTATCCCGCCGCTCTCAGATGATCGCGCACCCTCTTCGCCAGCGCGGTCTCCGCCGGCGCCGCGCTCACAAACGTGTCCCATTGCGCCTTCCGCAGATCGCTCTCCCTGATGCGCTCGGTGTACGACTTTATCAGATCGTCCCCTTTGATAGGCGGCGACTCCGCATACTTGGCACCGGGAGGGCTTGAGGACCCGCAGCCCATGATGACGGCCGCCAAGATGCAGATGAGCGCGACCACAACGGTGATGGCCAGCCCCTCTTCGTTTGTCAATGTGGGAGGAGGGGGCGGTGGTTGGCCCCAGACGAAGTCTTCCACGCGCGACATCAGCGACGCGGGAGGAGGAGTGGGCGGAGCCCATTGAACCCAGTAGGAAGGTGTGACACACAGAGTGAGTCGCGGCGGGTAAGTGAGTCGCGCGGGGATCCCCCGCGAGTCGCGACGCGGGATCGGTCCGTTTCCGCGCGCGATCTCGCGCGCGGGCCGCGACGCGATCTCGCGCGCGGGCCGCGTCGCGAG
>Ga0210240_100131_pt1 | contig 55726 bp, 60 predicted proteins | sample ChrtobMetP5a_4mM_FD_155463 | JGI IMG/M metagenome (GOLD analysis project Ga0210240, IMG submission 155463) | Chrysochromulina tobin associated microbial communities from unialgal haptophyte culture, Seattle, Washington, United States - P5a_4mM | ecosystem: Host-associated > Algae > Haptophytes >...
GTTCAACGGCTACGTGCTGCCTCCCGACGAGACCATCCAAGGCTACCCGCGCTTCTCGTGGATAATGGTGGCGATGATGCTGCACATCTACCGCGCGCTGGACCAGGTGGTTGCGCCCAACGGCTGCCAGCCCAGCTGGGTGCACATCGCGTCCGAGCGGGACGTGCCCGTCGTCGCCTGCCCGACGGTGCATCTCGAGCTCGCGGCCCACCCGAGGATAAGCCGCGTCAATTTTGCCGATCAACTGGAGCACTCGCAGTGGGTGACGCTGTGGGCGGCGCACGCGAGGCAGATCGCGGGCACGCGGGAGCACGAGAGCATGCTCAAGCAGTATTGGCTGCGTCGCTTCTCGAATGGCGCGCAGGACATTCGCGTCGAGATTGGAGGTCACGATCGGTGGACGCACTCGGCGCCCGATGAGGTCGTGATCGGGTGGGAGTTGATACACCGATCAGATGGGCCAAGGGCGAGTGTCTTGGGTGGGCTGACGTACTTTGCGTGGGGTTCGAGGTACTGCTCCACCGTCGACAATAGGGATGCGGGTGCGGAGAAGACGACCCCTTGCGCCTACGTGGACAGGCAGGCCGCAGCCGCGGCGTGTGGCTTCGCACGCCACCAAGGCAGGATGTTTGCACGCAAGATTGGAGATGGATCCAAGGAGTCAAGCCATCAGGTGATGGGCGCGATCTCAGACTGTATCGGCTTCTTCCACTTGCCGCCGTCTTCGCCTCCGTCCTTCCACTTGCCGCCGTCTTCGCCTCCGTCGCCGTCGCCACCGCCTGCCCTGCCACCGCCGCCGCCTCCGCCGCCGCCGCCGCCGCCGCCGCCGCCGCCAGCTACACCCTCACCATGGCCGCCCCCGTCGCCACCTTTGCAGCCGCCGCCGACGCCGCCGACGCCGCCGAGGTTGCTGCCCTCGCTACCGCCAGCATTCACTCTGCCTGCGTCGGCGTCGGCCTTGCAGTTCGTCGGCCTCTCCCTGCTCCTCGTCGGCCTCAGCATGCTTCTGCTCGCTGCCTGCAAGCGCGGCCCAGTGAGGTTGTGTGGGCGTGGGACGGACGACGCCGAGCCCGCACCGCTCGTAAAGCCCGCGGTCAAGAGCGACAAGGATAGGCGTGGCGCCATGAGGCTCGTCAGCGAGGCTGAGACGGAGATCGAGTCTTGGGCAGGGCCCAAGGAGCCCCAGAAGCCGCGTCGTGCGCGCCGGTCGCATCGCCAAGCCAAAGGCCGTGTCGTCGAATGTGCTGACCAGGTGGATGAGGAGCAGCAGGGCGACACATCGCTTACGCAGGAAACCGGAGATCTGGGGGGGGATGTTGAGTTATGTTGATCTCAATCGCGAACTGGGACCGGAAACGGGCCCGTGTGCGCCCTAGTGCGCCCTAGTGCGCCCGTGTGTGTACCGTGTGTGTCCCGCATAGCACTTTACGGGAATGTGCGTTGTCCTGGGCGGGGGCACGATATCGTGTGATCTCACGATATTGGCGCCCTCTCCCACGATATCGTGCGCGTACTCTACGATAGTGCTAACCGGACTACGAAATCGCGGAATCTCACCGATATCGTGACCCCCCCCCGTCAATATCGCACAAACCGACGAGTGCCCGGGAGTGTTATCTCACTGGTATTGTGGTAATGCCGGCTCCCCCCGGTGTCGGTGTCTTTTTACCGATTTATCTAAACGAGAGCAACCCTACAAAGGAAGGGACCCCATGATGTGCGGTGGGGGGATTTGAAGGTGGTACAGTAAATGCGGGTCACAGCGCTGGCCTGCACGCGCTCTCTACCTCCCGTTTTCGTTTTCGTGGGCGGGGCCAGGGGCGGCGGCGACCACGGACCAGAGCAGGGACCACGGTCCACACGCGCCGAGAGGGCGTGCGCGGGGGAACCGAGATCGGTGATGAACACTGCGCTGCGCCTCGGCTCAATCTTTGTATGATCTCACACGCTTCTCATCTTCAGCCGCCGCTTCAATCTACTCCTCTGCATCTGCAGCCGCCGGCACCATGGGACTGGCCTCGGTCTTGAGCCGGTTGAAGGTGCGCTTGTCCTTGGGAGGGGGCGGGGGTGGCGTACTCGAGAAGCGCAGGATGAGCATGGTGATCGGGTTGGTCGAGTACATCATAGTCGCCACGCACACGAGCACGAGCCCGAGCCAGAAGTCTCGAGCAGGCGTTGGGCGGAAGCCGAACATCGGGATGGCGATGAGCGAAGTGGAGAGAAGCGCCATCGCCGTGGCGAACCCTTTCAGGATGTTGCCCGCATACTTGATGACAACGGAGGTGAGCAGCCCACCGACGGCCTGGATCAAGATGACGCCCCACGTGTCCCTGTGGAAACCGTGGAACAGACCATTGCGCAGGATGCCCACCCTGTCGAACTGGAGCATCGCCAGTCCCTGCAGCGGCATCGAGATGAGCGCGAGCCACACATTCATCTCCAGCAGCGTCGTGCTACCCTTGTTGAAGGTCTTCTCGAGGAAGACACCCGCAAAGCCTGAGAGCGCCGCCGCCGCCATCGAGGCGATCATCCCGAGCACGGCGGCGCCAACGCCCAGATCTGAGCTCGAGCCGCCGCCGCCGCTTCCCTTGGCGTTGTTGACGAGCACCACGCCCGCCACGAGCACAATGAACGAGGCCCAAGCCTCCTTGGAGAAGCGCTTGCCGAGCATGGTGATCGAGAAGACGGCGGCCCATAGCAGCTTGGTTTGCACGAGCACCTGCGCTACGGCCGCGGGCAAGTTCGCGACGCCCACGTACAACAAGTTGTTTTGGCCGATGTAGCATATGGAGGGCACTAGCAACACGAGCATCTGGCGGCGCAGCCCCCACAGCTTTCTCAAGGGCGCGCTGATGGCACTCTCGCCCGCCATGATACATACAAGCGAAACGACGAGCTTCACTACCTCCTGCATGAGCACGGCCACAGTCGTGTAATAGTGATCAGCGTGCAGCGACGTACTCATTTTCATGACAAGGAAGAGTGCCGAGTTCTGCACGACTAGCAGCGGGCATGAGTACAGTCGGATGGCCTCTGCGGCAATGAGTATCTGATATATAGGTCGTAGCCGCTCGGTGATGGACCTAGGTTCAGAATCCATTTCCTCGACGGAATCCATCTTGGAAAACTGATCGGCAGCGTTGACGCAGAAGAAAAGACGTCTTCTTCCTCTCTTCAACGGACATAGAAAAAGGTCTCGGACTTCGACCCAGAAGCATGCACGCGGAAGAGGAGCCCTCATTCACAGCCAAGCACTGTAAAAGGGGCCGAAAACCAGGCGTTCGTGCTCGCTATCCCACCAGACACGATACGCTTTTCTTGCGACGGGCTCATTCTTCATCTGTCTCCTGCTTAGCGCGAATCCTCGTGCAGCGGGCACCATGAAGGCCAAGCGGGCAAAAAGACACGACGGCTTGAGTGTCAAGGCTCGTCGCAAGCAGTCCGAGCGTCTGCCGAGCGACATCCATGCAGATCACGATGAAGAACATTCCGCTGCTGAAGACTCCGTCGCCGAGGTTGCCGAAGAGGACGCTTCCTTGGACGCCCTGGCTCGGCATGCCTTCAACGCCGATGCGCAGGGCGATGATGGCGACGTGAAAGCTGTTGCGCCCGAGCGCATAGCCAACGTGGCGAAGGTTCTATTTGTGCTCGTAGCTTGCATCGGGGCGTTCTTCTTGGGCAGCTCGGTGTTGAGGTCCATTCAATTGCACAGTGCAGAGGGGCATACCACAATGCTCGCCGCCGCAAGCGCACCAGCTCCAATGGCATCTTTAGATGGTGCAAACTCCTCTGTGGACTCCACGACGAAGACCTCGTTGCAGCCGCCTGCCTCGGCTCCGCCGCCTTCGCCTCCCCGAGCACTTCTTCTTGGCGATCCGCCTTCCTCGCCTCCGCCGCCCTTTCCTCCCGATACTCTGCTGGTCGGTTCACAGTGCGCCCAGCCACCACCACCGACACCACCCCTACCCTCGCCAGCGCCCACCCCAACACCGTCATCACCTTTATCTCCAATGCCAGCATCAACGCTTGCATCTCTCTGCCAAGGGCCTACCTCTGCATCCCAACCCAGCCTATGGCCTGCAACGCTTGCCGATGAGGTCTGCAGGTTCGTATGGTCAGCTTCGACGCCAGGTGCTCCCCCAGCTGCTCCGTCGTCACCACGGTCGCCTCCGCTGCAGCCGCCACCGCCCATTCCGTCCATGATCGCTGAATGCCTCTCACTTATTCAGCAGTATGGCATCGTCCCATATGTTTCATGGGGCTCGGCGGCGCATTTGAGGGATGTACAGCAGCGGTATGAGGCCAACCACTGCAACAGTGCGATAGGTGTGATGCACAGGGGAAGCATAGAGTCTCCCTACGATGAGCGCAGTCGTCCTTGGGAGACGCCCGTATGGGCTTGCGAAGGCTTCCCGAACTTGGCACCGGGCAGAGGCCCTGTCTGCTTTGGCCCGCACATGCCAGGAGCTGACTGGCTTTCCTTAGGTCGTGAGACAGAACACATGTCATGCTCTCGTTTCGCTCCCACTGGCCGCCTCGACACGCTCCATTGCCTGACTGCTGCCCGGTTGCTTGCGGCCGCGCCCTCCATGCCGGTTGGCTTTGATCTCTTTAGCGGATACAGCTACTATCGCCTCTCCGACATGTTCACCTTCGGCTCGGGGTGCGGCACGACACAATAAACAGTGACCTCCTTACCACTCGCGCCCGCGTTTTGCCTTTTCGATGCGCCTTTCACCCGCCGGTTCGCGTCCTGTGCAGGTATCAAAAAGGAGCGCAAGCAGGCATCCACTACGATTATCCTGATAGCATAGGCTTTACGTACCTGCATCGGGCCGGCGGAAGAGGAGGGGACTGGAGCACGTTGATGGATATTGTCAACCACCGCGAAGGGGACACGCCGCCTCCGACCGCCTTCGTGATCCACGTACGGGCGGGCGACGTCATCGACGGCGTCGGAGACTCCCTTCTCGACCTCCTCATGTTGAGCGTGGCTTGGCATCGTGCTGGACCCCAGCGTGGCATTCGCGAAGCTGCCACAAGCTGGTCCGAGTGGGCACGAGCCAATCCTCGGGCGGACGAGTCGAATTGGTGGAACTACGTCAAGACGCTCAACTACTACGAAGCCATTGTGCAGAACGGTCTCCCTGCCGGTGCACGCAGCATCGTGCTCGTGACCGGGTCGCATTGGCCGCTGAGTGCAGATGGCGTAGATCACTTCTTTGATGAAAATGGCAACACCGGCACGTTGGGCTCGTTTGAGCGCAGCTGGAAGTATTTGCACGTGATCAAAGGTTTGTACGAGGAGCTTGGCTTTCCCACGACCCTACGAATGGGGTACAGTCCGGACGACGACTTTGTGTACATGGGTTCCGCACGCTACTTCCACCCAACAGGCGGTGGCTTCTCGCGTCTTGTCGCCAGTGTGGTCAAGCGTAAGGGTGGGCAGGTCATTTCGTCGCGAGCGGTCAACGTCCACGATGGATGTGGTGAATACACTGTGGACCTGTGGCCAGAATCTTTGGCCTGGGGACCCAATGCCGCACGTGGATGTACAGATTGGTCTACCAACAACGTATGGGGCGCAGTGAAGGATGGCTCATCACTCGTGCATGCGTGCATGACCAGCTGGGCACGTGAGAATTGCGCAGCACTGTGCTGCGAGTGCTGCGGGTCATCGCCTCACCTTCCACCTCCAAGCTGAGGTCACATGTTCGTCCGGGATCCGCGTGCTTGATGCGATACACTGTGGCGTACGGGTTCAGGACCCCCAAACAGGACAGGACACCCCGCTCGCCGTGACCACAAGGGCCCGACAGCGCCTCGATTGGGATTGTAATGTCCTGTCGTTTGGTGTTCGGTGACGTTGTACGTTTTATGTTTGGTATTATAACCTCCTGAGAGTGGTCTGGTGTGGCACAGGTGGGAGGTCACCTGCCATGAAAGAAGATTCGTAGATCATGGTTTCTAGGTTGGGGTGTGATTTCACAGAAATCACAGGCGTGGGTGTGATTTTGAGAAGCTTGCGGAAACACCCATGGGAAACACCATGGAAACACACCCTGACCCTCGGAACCTCGGAAACACACCCTTTGAGTACCTCGGATAAGAAAAACCTTCTCACAGAAAAACCTTCTCAGTACTCACAGAAACCCTCGGAAACACACCCTGAGTACTGATTTCTGGAAGTTTAATTTATATGTACTTCCAACTGGACCACCACCTCCACAATACAGATATATGTATGGTGGTTTCTAGCGCGTAAGCGCTAGATTAGTTGTCTTCCAGGGCAAGCGGAGTTGCAGGGCGGTAGACGCACACCAGCTCCACGAGCTAGGTGCGCCGGCGGGCGTGCAATACTTTCATACCATTACATATGCATGCATGAATGAACCCGCGGGCATGCCGATTATAAATCATCATCCCTAACTTGTGATGCACAGAGAAGACGGTCGACATCGAGAGCCCAGGCGATACGTTAAGGATAAGGTACGGTAGTCCGCTCGTGGTGTACACGGGGCGAAACCTGATCTCCGAATCCCTTCAGTGTTTTCCCCCAAAATCCCCCTTCGAAGTTAGCATAGGGTTAGGGAAGCAGATGACTGGGCTGGAGACCGGCGGCCCCAACAACGCAAAGCCGGAGTATCTGAGAGTGGTTTTCTTTTCGTTTAAGCTGTTCTTTGTCGACGTATCTACACTCTCTGGCTCCATCGATTATGCCTGGACTGCCGCGCAATCGAGCTGCTCGTATTACACTTCAGTTGTTTCATCAGATTTGTCGTACTCCTCGACAGCTAGCTTGGAAAAGTGGCTGCGACTCTCGGGAGATTTACGCCACTTGGGAAGACTAGGCCGCTTCTGCTTACGATCTAGGTCCTTGATTTGAAGAGCCCCGTCATTCAAACCCTGCCGCTGTCCCTGTTTCGCGTGTGACGCCCTCGTGATTTGCGTCTTCAATTCAGCCCCAAGTCGGGCTAGCCCAAAGTAGTTTGGCGTTCCTGCCTGCGCGAGCTCGATCGTCTCGTCGATCTCGTTATTCGGTGTCTGGACCCGCCCCCGAGCCGGCTGTCTCGCCCCGTTGGCCCTTGCGGCGAATATCTGTGTCGGCGGCGGTGGCGGCGGCGGCGAGCATCGCCGCCAGCAGACTCGCAAAGCTATGACGACGCTTGCCAGTATACAGGAACACGCTGTGCCGAGGACCCCGAGGTTTAGCAGCCCCCGGGATGGCGCCCACGACAAGAGCACAGATGGCGTTTGTGGACTGGGGGGCGGCGGTGAGACGGGCGGTGGTATGGAGGGCGGTGGTAAGGAGGGCGTTGGTAAGTCGGGCGGTGATGAGATGGGCGGTGGTGAGATGGGCGGTGGCCTCGAAGGCTCTGGTGGGCAGGGCGACGGCGATGGTGGTGGTGGCACTGAAGGCAGAGGCGATTGTAGTAGGGGTGATGGTGGAGGCGGTGGAGGCGGTGGGGACGGGCGAAAATGGATGCCGGTGCAGCTCGCTAATCCTTGCATCACGCTCGCCGAGCTCAAGCGGGAGCCATCGCCGTACTTGCGCCCAAAGTAGTAGCCCGCCGCTCGGCCGCTCCTGCAGCCCCCGATGGCGGCGCGCTCGTCGAGATAGGCCGCGGGGCTGGTGTCGCCGTCGTTGTCGGCATGCTGCGCATGCCTATCCCACACGACGGATGTGAGCCCGATGCGCTCAAAGGGGAGATTGCGCTGGCTGAACTCCGAGTTCCAAATCCACTCGTCAAGCGCTCCATAGGTTTGGGCGCCACTCGGGAATCGCAGCAGGTAATCCTGCCACGGCGATCGCACCCGCTCCCACTTCTCGCGCAAGCCGGCCTCATCCGCTGAAAGGGCCCGCGCCGCCTCTATGGCCACCGTCATCCACTGCGACGAGTATTTCACTGGGTCGTACGTGCTGCCCGGTTGGCCCTGCAAGGGCTGGGCCGCTGGGGACGTCTGATCGAGAAACGAGGTGCCCACCTTTTGGCGTAGGTGCTCGTGCACCTCGACACACGAGCGGATGGGGGCGTCGCGCTCGCTCGCAAAGTGCAACCAGCGAGGCTGGCAGCCCGAGAGTCCCGTCGTACTAGCACGCGCCGCCGCGCGCATGAGAGTGAGCATGATCGCCACCATGTTCCAAGAAAAGCGCGTGCTTCCCGCGCGCGTCTCGTTCGCTGCAAGTACGAAGCCGCCGAAGCGTCCCACGTCCCGCATGACACTGTTTCGAAGCGCCGCGTCTGAGATGCTCTTTTGCGAGTGCACGATCGGGATTGCTGTGCCCGCAGGGCAGCCAGCAAAATACGCCTCCCAAAAGCTCCACAGGGGCAGCGCGTCCCTTGTGAGGAAGGCATAGGCGACAGTGGGCGGGTCCGAACACGGGCCCGAAGGAGCGACTGTGGCGATGGCCGGAATGGAGCAGAAGTTGCAGGTGGAGCAAATTGAGGCCGCCTCGACGCAGCAGGCCTTGTCGCGATTGGTGCCACAATTTTGCCCGTCGCACCACGAGGGGCACCCTGCGCGAGCTGCTGAAAGGCGTAGGAGCAGCAACGCGGCGGCGATGCACATGGATTTAGGGCCTGAAGCGCCCGCCGTGTGTGTCTGAAAATTGCGAAAAAAATGCGAGTTAGTCCCGCGCGATGAATTTGTCTCTATTTTTAAACATAAGAATCTCGTGACTTCGAAGAAACTCGTCAAATTGCATGTGAGAATGCTCTGGGCGCCGCGCGCGCGCGCGCCTTACAACGCTATTTCCCCCCTGCTGATCGATAGCTGATCGACACAATGCAGAGCAGCCACGTGGGCCGCGCGGGGTCTTTTGACGCGGTGGACCGCCCTGCTCAGCTCTACAACTACATCAGCTCTACACTGCTCGCGGCGCCTGCTGCATTTCGCGGTAACTGGAGCTCTTGGGATGGCGCTCCGCCGTGACGATGCTGGCGCGGACGCGGCGGGCACGGGTGAGGCGGGCACGGGCGAGGCGGACGCGGACGCGGAGGCTGCGGACGTTGAGCTCATGGCCAAGGCGAGGCACGAGGCTGCTGTTGCCATGCAGGCTGTGCAGCATGGTCGCGCGACGCGCCGCAGCGCGCTACGCCCCGCCACCCCAGTCCCCACCAATAAGCAAATTGATTTTGAGATTGAGGTCACTGGTGGTCTGGTGCATGCCTGCCTAGAAACAATTAGGGATCACCTACCTTGGCAAAGGGTTAAATTAACAGAATCGTCAAAAACGGCATGCGGGAAGAGTCTACTTGCCTTGAAGACAAGCGGGTCGCAACGAAGAAGAGCAAGAAGGGTAGGTCGAATTTGAATGTCAAGGGTCGGCGCAAGCATTTCGAGCTTCTGCCCAGCGACCTGCAGGCCGATGATGCTGAAGACGATGATGCTGACGTGGACCTTTTGGCAGACAACAAACAACAGCGACGTGGCGGTCATCAAGCGCTCTCCGGCGATATAGCGGCGGATGTTCCCGATGGCAACGACCTAGAGGATGTCGAGGACAAGGACACCGGCCGTCGTGCGTGTGGTAAACCAGCAACGAGCACGTCGTTTGAGGTTGAGGCCGTTGGTGGCAACGACGGCGTGCAAGCTGTTGCGCCCGTGCGCAAGAAAGCCCTATCTGTGCTCATAATCTGCATCGGAGGGATCTTATTGGGAAGCGCGGCGTCGAGGTACGCTCTCTTGCACAGCGCGGAGAAGCGCACCACAATGTTCACTGCGATCGTGGAGCCGTCTTCAGCTGGTGCGAAGGACTCCGTGAATGCCACGAGGACTTTGTTGCCAGCAGCTCCGCCTCCCTTCCCGGCGCCTGCAGCGCAACCGCGGCCAGCACCGTCACCGTCACCTGCTCTTCCGCCGCTAGCATCGCCACGTCCGCCACAGTCACCATGCCCTTCACCTGCTCTTCCGCCGCTAGCGTCGCCACGTCCGCCTCCGTCACCTCCTTGTGTGCGCCAACGTGCATGCACTCTCGCAAACGTCCTGCCATCATTGCCCGTCTTGAGTGACGCGAACCGTGTGACGGAGCGCGCATGGCACAGCTACGTGCACACGGTCTATGGATCGCCTCTGCCTGAAGGGCAAGTGATCGACCTCAACACCTTCACGTGGTTCTTCACCGATGGCAACACCAGCACAGCACGAGCGGGGGCAGTGGAGGATGCTGACGGCAATGCACCCACACAGCTCCTCCGTTCCCCACACCACTGCCTGTCTGTGTGCGAGGCCAAGTATGGCGAATCGACCTACGAAGGGTCACCGTGGGTGCACGCGCAGGAGAGAACGAAAGTTAACCCCGGCTATGTGTTCCTGGCGATCGGTTTCTTCGTCCAACGCTCTGTCTGGTCGGAGCCGTCGGCCTTTGAGCAGTGCAGCCGCATCGAGGTGAGCCACGTGCGCTCCTCCTTCTCGTATGGCGGTGCCGGAGAGAGAGGCGTCTCGTGGTTCTTCCACACTGTCGGATCGGGCATCTTTCTGGACTGCACTCAACTGCCCACCAGGGGGCGAACCGTCGTCTATCGTGATCGCCTCGAATTTTCGCGCGTCAATCAGCGATGGGAGGACGACCGGGTCTTTCCATACTCGTGGATGGAGGCGAACGGCGTGGCCATGATCATCTTCACGCAGGAAGGCTTCAAAATACAGGGAAATGACGCTCCCCCTCGTACAGAGATTCTCGTCAGGCTCGAGAACAAACGGGCGGTGGAGCTTGACGGGGGGGATCGCGGCGTCTGCCTGGAAGGCCCGGGCCTCCGAGTGAAGGTATTTGCAGGGTGGCACGGCGCCTCGCGCTGCGCGTGCTCGCCGCTGCACAAGGGCGGCTACGTCTTCTTGCATTGCGAACATAATGAGACTGAGCTCTCGACGGAGGTCCGAGCTGCAGCCGACCTCAGGCTGAGCTCGTACGACGCGGACACTCCAGGTCCGTCCGAGGCCCTGAGAGCGATCTGACATATACTTCTCCGAACACGTACGTCGCTCGCTGTTCACGTGGAAGCGGGAATTCTGTATCAGTAAATCAGAGCCGTTGTAATGTGTTACGTCTCGATATTATGTATGTCCGTACTTGCATGTGTGTTTGTGATGAACCGTTATCGGGGCTCGAGCGTGCCCTGAGACGGTATCGTCAATGTTGGGTGTCGTGAAATCGTCCCGAATGTATCTCAATCTGTGACTGTGCGTTTCGTCAGTAATTAGCATCGTGGGTAACCGTATACCCAGTGGCCAACACGTCACCTTTCATCTTCGACTTCGTCCACCTACACTGCCTACAGTGTCGACAGACCCGAGCTCGTCACACGTCAGTCACAGCATTGGACCGCGGACCGCGCGAGTGGGCGGCGACTCCGGCTCGTCATCGCATATTAATGAGCGGGAACCCGAACGCTTCAGCTTCAGCGTAACGCTAGGAAAAATTCTAACGATTGGCACCGGAGCGACTCGGTGTGTCCGCGCTCCGCCGGGTGTCTGACAGAGCTTGAACGTTGAAGCTCCAGGTCTCCAGCTTGTCTGCGGCGAGCGCCGCTGCGACGCTGTCGGTGGACAGTCCTGTTGTAATTCAGACACATCTCACAGGCGCGCACACACACACTCACACATATGCACCTCTCTGCCCAAATACTCGACACAGGCGAACCTTCTCCCGTTCGAGTCGCCACCCTCTCGAAACGATCGCTCCCATCCTTGTGCACACGCTCAGACAGACAACGGAGCCCTGCGTGCGGCTCATGGAGAGTACAAGGAGATCAGTCAGTGATGATTAGTCCGTGATGATCGCATCTCCCGAGCGCACGCCCCCATTCGTGTCAACAAGGGGACGTGCACTCGGCCTGAGGTACTCCCTTGTGATGGACTCGGCGATTGAGTCGGCTAACTGTTCTCTCGGCGCCTTCACGGACTCAAAGTCCTTGCCGCTCCGCCCGGCGGCATCCCCCTCGGCTGAGATGCCACTCGCTTCAACTCGACTCGACTCGAGTCGAACCTCAGTCATTAGCCTCGCCACCTGAGTGGCCATCGGACCCTTGCTGACGATGCCCATCGCCTCGTTGGCAGCAGCTACCGCCTTCGCGACGGGCAGCCCTTCTTCGAGCCCGAGCTCCGCCGTGATGAACGCGATCTTCTCTGACATCGTCTTCGGTTCGAGTTGTTGGAAGCCCGGCTTCTTGAAGCCATGCATGGCGATCTCCCCGAGCTCCTGCCCAAATTCCTTCGCAGCCGCTCCGGTCGGGTTAGTCGGGCGGCGGCGGCGGCGAAGCATGGGCACGGGCGCACCGGCACACCAGCATGCGCACACCAGGACGAGGGAGAGAACCAGCACGGAGGCACCAGCACTAACGACGACGACGACGGCAGCACCAGCACCAGCACCAGCACCTGTGAGCGCAGAGAGGCCGCTCGCATAGGACGGCGGGTGCGAAGGCGGGTGCGAAGGCGGTGCTGGCGGTGGCGGTGATGGCAAGGGCGGTGGCGGCGACGGCGATGGCTCGGGAGGACGCGGGCTTGGCGGCGGAGGCGGCGATGGCTCTGGCGAGGGAGGTGGCCGCAACGGGCGCGGCGGAAGCGGCGGCGGGCGAGGTGGGGGCGGCGGAGCCTGTGGTGCGCCCGCCGGGACCGTAGGTGGAAAGCGCGGTGGAGGCGGCGAGGGCGGGGGCGGTGGGTACGGCCACGGAGGCGGCGCCACCGGGGGCGGTGGCACTGGTGGTGGCGGCCATGGCTGCGCGCTTGGTGGAGAGAGCATCGCTGTGCAGCAGGAGAAGCCGCTGCATCCCAACAGGCCGAAGCCGCAGGCCGCTCCGTCCGAGGCTTGGCCGAGCCTGCAGCAGGCGCCCTGCACGCCACACAATCTTGGGCAACGTGGGGATCCGCAGCTTGTCCAGCAGTGGATCCCCACGTTCAGCACGGTTTGCATCGGTGGCGGGTGAGGCGCGGGCGGAGACGGTCGAGGCGAGGGCGGATGAGGCGGTCGACTTGGCGGCGAGGGCGGCGGCGGCGGTGACGGCGAGGGCGGCGATGGGTGCGGCGGATGTGGGTGCGGCGGCCGCGGCGAGGGCCGATGCGGGTGAGGCGGAGGCGGATGCGGGTGCGGCGGCCGCGGCGGAGGCGGGTGAGGCGCGGGCGGAGACGGTGGCGCGTGCGGTGGCTGCGGTGGCTTCTGTGGCGGAGTCGGGTGCGGCGGCCGGTGGGGCGTCTGCAGCGGTGGAGGGTGAGGCACAGGCGGATGAGGCGCGGGAGGCGATCGCGGCATCGGTGGGATCGGGGGAGGTTCCGGCGTGGGCGGCGGTCGCGGAGGCGAGGGCGGCGGGTGGTGCGGCGGCCGCGGATGTGGTGGAGGCGGATGCGGCGGCCGGTGCGGGCGCGGTGATGACGGATGCGGGGGCGGCGAGAGCGGATGTGGTGGCGGCGGATGCGGGCGCGGCGAGGGCGGATGCGGTGGCGGCGGATGCGGGTGCGGCGAGGGCGGATGCGGGCGCCGCGAGGGCGGATGCGGTTGCGGCGGCGACACTGGATGCATCGGACGAACCAAAGGGGTGACGCGCAAGGGTTGCACAGTGTGGACGTTGAAAGCGCGCGCCCGCCGTGAATCTCCGTTTCAGTTAAAAATGTAGAAAGAATTGCATGCGAGAGTGCTCGGGGCGCTTTAAACGCTTATTTCACCCTAATGATCGACAGTGCACAGCAGCAACGTGGGCCCGCGCCCGCGGGGGTCTTCTGACCCTTGTCTTCCCCATGTCAGCACCTCAGCTCTCGCGGCGCCAATATTTGCGCGGCGCCTGCTGCATTTCGCGGTACAATGTAACTGGAGCTCTCATGACGCCTTCATCAGAATCCTTAGTTAGGGGTTCTTGAGAGAGATGCAAGCGTGACTGCCGCTGAGTGAAACACAAGTGACAAGAACGCGTCTCAAGCGCGACCGAAATTGATGAGCCCTCGAGCGCTCGAGCGAGTACTCAGTACTTGTGTTGACCGAGGGGAGCGGAGCCGTCCTTGGAGACGGTGGTGCGTCCGATCGCGGCACTAGTGAGTGTAGGGTAACGCACGGTGAGTGTAGGGTAACGCACGGCCCGATGTCGTTTCAGTAACGTACGGTAGTGACCGGTAGGGTTTTACGGATTCAAGCAGGCACTCGACCTCTTCAGTCCAACGCCGTGCGCTCCGACCGCACGCGCATCGACGTGGTGTGGCGAGCGCGGGGGGACCGCGACGAAACTGACTGATCAGATTGTGTGAAGGGGACCGTGAACGTGTGCGGGACCGCCCACAACGGCGCTTTCGCTCAATTGGAAAGGACAAAGGGCGGTCAAGAACCTCCTCGGCGCTGCTGCCGACTTCCGAGCCCGCCGCCACATCGGATGGTGAAGGGTGCGTTCGCGCTCTACTCGGCTCGTGCGCCGCTACAGGGCGATGGTAGCGAGGATGCTCCGTCCTACGGCCCCCGCTCCTACGCGACATTTCAGCGCAACCTCTTCGTGTTTGATGTGCTCATGGCGGAGGAGATCCTGGACGCCCTCCTCGCGGTCAATACTGGCTCCACTGCACGGGCAGGCCTGCGCCAGTCCAAGCCAGCCACGGTGCACGGCTACGGCCGCTTCTGCCTGCGGACGGAGGATCCGTGGCTTGCGCAGCTGCCCGGTGCGTTGCCGGCTGGCCCGCGCGTGCGCATCGACGGGCACCTGATCGAGCGGCTGCAGCCGCGGGAACTGGAGGTGATCGACCTATTCATGCCGAAGCCCTTCGAGCGATTGGTGGTCACGGCGATCACAGAGAATGGGTTCGGTGGAAAGGAGGAGATCGAGGCGCTCATGTACGTCTGCCCTCAAGAGATGCAGAACATGCTCGACACCGACCGCCCGTGGATGTACTCGGAGTTCCGCGCGAAGCACCTCAAGGCCTTCATCGAGCAGGTGATCAAGCCCTTTCGCAAGCGATACGACGACGGCGAGCTCGGCGTCGCACCTCCGAGTCCCACCAAGGAGAGTCCGACGAAGTCGAAGACGGGTTCGACGCCGGTTCATTAAGATCGTACTACAGCTGTACTCTAGGCAGTTTGCGTCGTGATGGGCCCCAACATCGCATCGTGTGTGTGTGTAGTAGTATACTTGATTCCGATCCGGACGTGATGCCTCGATAGCGTACGGAATTACGTACGGGAGCAAGAGTGCGCAATCACCGGGGACAGCGGGCTCCGCGGGATGCGCCCCGCTGCCGTCGGTGCGTGCCGTCCGCCTCCGCCGGCCCCGCCCCGGTCCTCGCGAAAAGAATCGTCTGATCTCTAGAATCGCACTCTGGCTCGATGAAGAGTTTACTTCAACGGCCGCCAAAGATTGCCGTACGGGTTGTGGGTGGTCATGAGATTCCCTCGAGATTCCCTCGAGGAATCAGCGGTACGCCAAGCCGCGCCACCGTGACGGGACGCAGGCGACGCACATGCCGCTGCTCCGCCTTGACCCACCACGCGTCCGCTCCGCCCCATCCTTCGAGGGCAGCCTGCATCAGCTGCGAGACCGGCTCCGCTACGCGCAGCCTGGGCGCCGCCCAGGGTTGGTTCGGCGCCATCAAGGATGCCAGCCCGCCGCCGTCGGCAAGCGCGTTGGTGGTGCCGTCATGCCGGCTCGACTGTGCTATCGACCAAGGCCACTCCCCCCTGTGAATATTCACAGCGGACCAAGGCCACTCCCCCCCCGGCTCCTCAAGGTTGAGCCTCGCCAGCGACGCGACGAAGCTCGGACGTACCGGTACCGTGGAGGAGGGCTCGGACTGAGCGTCAGGCTTGCCAATGTGCGTATGGTAGATGTCCACGTCGGCTGGAGGGCGCCGTGCTGGCGGCGGCGGCGGCGGCGGCGGCGGCGGCGGCGGCGGCGGCGGCGGCGACGGTGGGTGAAGAGCTGGCCGCATATTCACAGCGCCGCCGGTTGAAGCAGATCGGAGGCTGTCGCCCGTCGTGGCCGTCGGGATGAGGCACACTGCAGGGGGCGTGCCCGGCACAGCGCCGGGCCGGGTTTTGACGGGAAGGGAGGCACCCAGGGGCTGGGAGGAGGCACCCGCGGGGAGCGGTACACTCGACTTGACGAAACTCGACTTGACATGGACCGAATGGAGCCTGCTCGGCACGGCGCTCGTGGAGACCGGAAGCAGAGGGTTATCGATTGGGTCGCAATGGGCGCGACCAAAGGTCGCTGAACCCGTCTGGTTGAGAGAGGGCACGGCGCCGTCGCGCCGCTGCTGAGGGCGCGAGCGCCGTGCCGAGCGCTGCTCCACATGGCGTTCGCGTGCCGAGCTCGAGTTGGGGCGTCGCGAGTCGAACGAGAGCGCCCGTAGGCGCGCCGCGTGTCGCCGGTGCCGACTCTGCTCAAGCAACCGATCAAGCGCATCCCACCACGCGAACCCCTCGTACTCGTCGCGCAAGCGCAGGCGGACCGATCGGTGAGCGTGCTGACCGTCGGCCCTCGTGACGAGCGTGAGGTCCAAGGAAGCATCCTGTGGCCGCTTCGAGTACTCAACGCCCTGTGGCTCCGCGCGCAGCCCGTCTCGAGTCACCTCGGTGATGAAGAGGTTGCTCACTAGGCACGTGCGCTCCGCATCTTCGTAGAGCCACAGCCGAGGCTCGAGCCAAAGGCGCGGCTCGCTCGTGAGCACGCAATAGCGGCGGACGAAACCAGTCTTGAGCATGGTGTTCGCAGAGCGCCCAGTGGGTTCCCGAACGAGCACCAGTCCCGCTTTGATCTCTTTCCCAAACCTCATGCGCGCACTCATTGAGAGATCGCCGACTGCGAGAGATAGCCCCTTCAACCCCTCCCCGGAGCTCACGCTCGTGGCCACCAGTGCCACCGATGGCTGCTCCGATACAGCTGTGGAATGACGCGGGTGGAGTTCAGCGGACAACGATGTGGACGAGCGGAGCGGCTCATCGTCGGCTTGAGTGTCTCTCACATCGAGAGATACGAGCTCGTACCGCTCACGGATGGCGATGCACGGGCTGTCTCTCACAGTCGGCAATTGGATGGGGATGAAGGGGCTTGGCAAGGCGCGGACGGCGCGCTTCTTGATATCCGCGTCAGCAGCTTCGACGTCCCACACGTTCAGCATCGAACACTTTCACGAGGCTTCCACATTCGTCGCCACAAAAAGACAGACTTCGACATCGCAATCTCGTTCCGCACAGTTTCCGCACTAGGTGCTAAAGATAGAGAGATTCAGGGGTCCACGATGCGATAAGACGTGGAGAAGAGAAAAGTGCATGACTTGACTTGACTTGACTTGTCTTGAAAGGCAGGAGAGGCTCGCTCGGAAAGTGGAGGCTCGGAAGTGCTCTCATGTGGATGCGCGCGAGCCGTCTGCGGTCGGCTGCGGTGCCGCTCCTGGGAGGCACAGCTGCGGCGGCTTTATACGGCCTGCACAGCTCCACGCAGGCCTGCTTCGTGGGCAGCCCTGCTTCGTGTGAAAAAGACGACGGACAGCTCATGGGCCGGTCAACGGAGCGGCTCATCCCGGCCGCCTCGCGCAAGCGCATTGCCATCTACGGCGGCTCGTTCAATCCGATCACCAACGCCCACCTCAACGTCGCCGCCGAGATCATGCACTCCAAGCTTGCGGACGAGGTCTGGATCACGCCATGCGGCCGCCGACCCGACAAGCCCGGCCTCAAGACAAGCATGGTGCACCGGCTCGTCATGTGCCACCTCGCGGTCGACACAACCTTCGGCTCGCGCTTCGGCGTCAAGGTGTGCGACGAGGAGGCGGACAAGCCGCAGGCGATGCCTTCGATAGTCCTCATGCGCACGCTCGCCCAAAAGTACCCAGAGGCCGACTTTATGTTCGCATGCGGCGCCGACCAGATCGTCAGAGTGAAGGAGTGGACCGCTCCAGGTGAGCCAGGGTTCTGGGACGAGGTTCCGGACGCGGGCCAGGAGTTCTTCAACGAAACGCACTTTCTGCTCATCGAGCGACCCGGCTCGGAGCTCGCCGATAGCACCCTGCCGCCGAGGTGCTCACTGGTGAGCGCAGCGCTCAAGGCGCGTGGTTCAACGATGATCGAGACGCAGCTGTCGTCGACCGAAGTGCGCAACCGCGTGCGGCCACCCGACGACATCGTGCGCCACGGCCTTCGCAAGGAGGTTGGGTTCACGCCCTCTAAGGCCTGGTACGACGAGGCTGAGGGCCTCGTGCCCCCGAGCGTTCTCGGCCACATCGTGCGATATGGTCTGTATGCACGCGAGGACGACGCGTTCTCTGCCGTTCGCCCCGGGTAGAGCTTCATAGTGCGATATGGTCTGTATGCACGCGAGGACGACGCGTTCTCTGCCGTTCGCCCCGGGTAGAGCTTCATAGTGCGATATGGTCTGTATGCACGCGAGGATGAGGCGTTTGGGGGTCACGCTCGGGTAGAGCTCTACCTCCTTGGGACGGGGGTTAAGGACGGGGGCAGGCTGATAGATCGCCCGCTTTGCGTCCAGGGTGGTGTCCCCTGTGGGGCCGGGGCGCCGGGCTGCACGGACGGGACGAGACTTCTCGACACTCGAGAGGGGACGCGATCTGAACGCGATCCGATCTGGATCTCGTTCTTGAGGTTTCGTTGATCGCTTAGTTGATTCTTCTTTCTTGTTCTCGTCTACGTCACGATCTACGCACTAGCCACTACGGACAGCAGCCACACGCGCCGCAAAACCATGGTCCATGCGGCATGCGCCTTGTGCGCAAAACCTGGTGCGCAAAACGAAACGACAGAGAACACTAGTACGGGATACATTCGCATAAGACTGAATTCTGAACACAAGTTCAACAAGGAGCAGATGACACAGCTGATACAGATAGCGTGTTGCTGCAGACGGGCGTTCCTCGTACCTCGATGTTCGGAACACGCCGCGCGCGCGCATAATGGTACAATATGGTACACCCGGAGCTTGCCGGCTGGTAGTATACGCAGGCAGCAAGGCGGGGGGCGATGATGTAAGCAGATGGATTGGTACAAGAGTGGGCTCATGTGCCCAGCTCAGAGGGGGCGAGGGAGACCCTGTGCGTCCTTGGCGATGCAACGCCCGACATGTTCATGTATGTCGCGTTGAACTTCATACGTCGATTTCGTCATCATATGCCCCAATCGAGCACGTCGAACCGCCACATGCGCACGTGCTCGGGCACCACATCGATCGTGCTGAGGTCCCACTCGGCCGAGTCGTGGCTTGCCGCCACGTCCGCCTCGATGTTCGCGAGGTAGTCGAGAACGAACGGTTCACCGGAGAGCATCATCGGACTCGGCTCGAAGCCGGGCCAGATGTCGACGATGAGGACCTTCTTGCGCGCGAGGCGCAGGGAGTTGCGGATGATGCGTCTGCGCGCGTCGGCGGGCATCTCGTGCATGCCAAACATGACCGTCACCACGTCGCAGCACTTGTCTTCGCCCCAGGTCTCCGCGTTCCCCTCCTCGAACTTCACATCGGGCCGGCGCAGGCGGGCGAGGCCGAGCATGCCGGGGCTCGTGTCGACGCCGACCACATGGCCGGTGCTCGCGGACGAGAATCCCACGCCGCAGCATAGGTCGACGACCTCATCCCCCGCTGAGACCTCGGACTCGTGGATGGCGCGCCGAGCGTTTACACCACTATAGGCGAATCGGTCGATGGCATGCGTGGCGATGGGCACGACGAGGGCGTGCAGGATGCCCCGCCACCCGAGGTTGCCAAAGTTGTGGATCCGCGGATCAGCCCAGTATTCATGCTGGCCCGTCCGCTCGAATTTCGCTGCTCGCTTGTGCTCAAACTCAAACAGGTCGACGACCAAGTTCTGCGCTCCTAGGGCGACCGCGGACAGCACTGACTTCGGCTCGGCTGAGGTTGCTGTTCGCGAGGACCCTGTCGGGACTCCCGTGGGACCCGAGAATGCCCTCACAGCGACGACTGTTAACGCAATGATCGAAGTAGGCCGCATGCCGTCCGTCCACGACAAAGACGAGTAAAGATTCGCGGAAATGGCTAGGACGGTCAACAAACGAAGGGTTCGTCATAACTGTTTTTCACGTGCGGACGAAACACACACCTACATGTAAGAGGTTTGTCTTTATTACGCTTACACGCCAGTTGATTATGGATCCCCCTGGCCACCACTGAAGCAAAGAATAAAAGCAAAAATTGACTCAGCCGTAAACACACACGTACAAAGGCGCGGTGTGTCGGGCAGGGGGGTCGGGGGAGGGGCGGGTGCCGCACGTAGAACACCACGCCGCACGTCGCCGGCCCCCCCAGGGTCGAGGACATGACTGGTCGTATACAAGAGAGTAAAAGAGCGGTTTGGAGTCACACGACGACGAACGAGTCACGTGATGATGAGAATCAGAATGTCGAATAGTACTAGTCTTTAGTTCTAGTTCTGAGTTAGAGCATATAGAGGACGATGTGGTTTGCCGGATGCCGCGCAGCAGCCGCTCACAGTGACATCTGAGGACTGCGCGATTGCGGAGCAAGGTTTTTGTTAAGGGTTTTTGCGACCTCCACACGACCGCCCTCCCCCGACCGGCGACCGCCGACCGCCGTTGACGGACTGCCGCGGGGGATGCTACCGGTATGCTACCGGCACAGCAGTCGCTTAGTCGCCGGACCCGTTGGCGAATGGCAAACCCCCTTTATGCCGCCAAGAGCATCTTGATCCCTTCATCTGCGACAATCTTGATCCTTGGAGCCGCCGTCCACACGCCCTCGTCGAAGACCATCCATGTGGCCGTAATGCGCTCTGGCAGGGGAGCCGCATCCTCGACGACCATAAAGCCTGCGCGGCTTCCGACGTCGCCAGTGCTGCCGATGATCCAGGTGGGTGGCGCTCGAACGTGCCACAGGCAGAACTCGCCGTCATCGCTGCGGTAAATGTAGCGGTCGTTGACCACGATAGGTTCAGCGCCGGCATCGCTCACGCCGCCGCTGCCGCTCAGTGCCTGCATCAGCTTGCTGAAGCCAAAGACGCCGAAGCTCTCGGGCAAGGCTCCTGTGACGGCCAGCTCGCGCGACGCACCCGCGCACGACGCTTGAACGTGGCGCATGTACGCTTCAGGCGTGAGTACCGTAAGGGCTGGGGCGTCGTGCAGTTCGCCCTCAAAGAAGACCCGCCAAGTCGCTCTCACTTCTTCTGGGGTGTCGGTGTTCTCGGTCACCGTGAGGAAGCCCTGTGGGGAGCCGACCATCGCGGTGGGGCCTACGTACCAAGAGCCGGGCAGCCGTCCGCCCGTTGCGTCGTCACCACCCTCTGCGAACCAGAGAGAAAGCGATCCCTCTCTCTCTCTCCCCGTGAGATCTCTTCCCATGCCCAGCTGGTACACGTGCCGGCCGGCGCTTTTCTTGCTGCTCTTGGTGTAGGTGCCGAGGCAGTGCAGATTATGGTTGCCAGGCGTCGAGCCGGCAAGATGCACCGCGGCGATGCTCCCGCCAACCTTAGCCTTCATGTACTTGGCCAGCGCACGGGAGCCCAGCTGTGCAGTCTGAGCCCAGCCGGGCAAGTCGGAAGGCGGTGGGGGCGTTGCCGATTCGTCTGCGTCACTCTCTTCGGCGGCGGCGGCGGCGGTAAAAGGCCAGCTGGGAAATGGCCACCACCAAAAGGCCGGGGTGCTGGGCGACGACGCTGGCGGTAAATCGGAGGAGCCCGCTGCCGCAGAAGCAGGCACCAACACGGCAGTGGGCCGGAGGAGAGTAGAGGAAACCTCTGGCTGACGCGGCTTTCTCGACGACGCAAGCACCTCCTTAAGGTTGGTGGCAACGGGCGCTTCCTCCACGACACCGAGTAGGCTGCCTGTCAACGTGCTATCGTCACTCCAGCCTGTCCACATGCCGTCGCCACTCCAGCCGTTCGCCTTCGACGGCGACTTTCCCTTCTTGGGCGGCAACCACATCACGGTCGCCACAGAGAAGCCGATCGACCGTTTTTCATCCCAAAAATGAAACTTCGCGGTTTGCAAATTTGAACATGTTTGAGGAACTCCTTTGGAGAGACAGCAAGCTACTTGTGTGAGGTAGGGGTGTGAGGGGATGTGTGTTCCGTGTGTCCAAGAGACGAGATAGGCGTGTGTCCCGTCTCCCGTGCAATTGCTCCAGTGCAATAGTCGGGTACAACACAATGTACCGAGTCAAAAAGTCAAGTCAAGTCAAGTCAAGTCTGACACTCTGACTTGACTTGACTTGACTTCGGGTACCGGTACATGTATGTCGGGTGTCGCCGTGTGCCCCGTGTGCTGCTTGCTTGCTTGCTTGTGTGCTTGTGGGTGGGTTTGAGTGAACGGAACGAGTTTCCTCCATGGTAGGCTTCGTGCGCCCCCCCAAGGAGGGGCCGCACGGACCGCGCTGAATAAAAAGTATTTCACACTCAAGGAGGATTTTCACGGGTCTTTCCATGGTTTCGGTGCCTTGCGGCTTCTCCCTGCTGACCGTTCCGCCGCCGCCGCAGCCATCATCGTCAGCTTTCCCTCAGCTGCGCCGGCTTGCAGCCGTCTACGTGCTATCGCACTCGTCCGAGTACGATGACGCCAGCCGATCTGAGCTGGCGGAGGTGCTGTCGATGGTGCCCACAATCATGTGTGGCGCGCTCCGAGACCCGGCAGCCTTTGCCGGTGCGTCGAACCTTCCAGCCCTCCTGGACGTGCTGCGCGTCCTCATGACTGATCGGCAACGCGGCGCTGCGCTGATCCTGAATGATATGCTCCACGCTCTTCGAACTTGGTCACCCGACTGCTGCGGCGGCGCCAGCGGCGGTGGATGGAGTGGGCTAGAGGCGACGTGCGAGCGGCTGCTCTGTGCTGGCATGCTCAAGCGCGAGATTGTCGGCGCCACGCTGCCCAAGCCGCTGGCGGACAAGGTGAGACACATTCGAAAGGTGGTCCATGCGAAGGCAGGCGACACCACGCCAGGGCACCGGCTCACCAGAGCGTTCGGCACACATGAAGAGCGAGCCGGACGGCATAAGATCGTCGACATGGACAGCCTGCGAAATGCGTACCTGCTGCGGAGGCTCGAGGCCCACACAGGCTGATGCGGCTGCATCGGCTGCATCACGCTTCATCTTCTGTTATACACATACGCTGGGCCGACCGGTACATCGAACGGAAAATATGCGCATTGAATGTGCGCATTGGTGCGCATTGAATGTGCGGCACCCAGTTTCAACAAAAGCCCAGCGAAGGTTCGGCCGCCGACACCGAGAGGGCCTCTCCGACCTCGCGACCCGGCGAGGCGCCGGCGCAAGCTCGCCGGTTCAAATAAACCGGGAGGAGCCCGTGGACACGCAAGGGACAAGCTCGCCGGGAACGTACCGTGAAGTTGCGGAACGCGCCAGAAAGTACCGGTAAGCTCACAGAGTGTGAGCTAGTGGTAACCGCATCCGTACGTACGCCGGTCCGGTGTCTTGGGTGTCGATTTCAACCTTGGCTGTGAATGTGTGTGAAATTTCAACACTGGGAGCGCTATAGGGGGCAAAAGACACGAAGAGTGTGCTAGTCCTGTGTGGGCGTGGCGGGCTCTCGCGCGCGCGGAGAACCGTTTGCGCTCAAGGCGCGTGCTGTCACGCCCTCCGATGCAGACGGCAACCTCGATGGCCTATGCACATCCCATCATCATAAGCCATCTCGTGGGGGACCCGCGATTCGCCATGGGCGTCGCAATGCCGCCTCAGTCAGTTGGAAGGCGGGGCGCGTGGACCGAGGATGAGGATCGCATTCTAATGGAAGCCGTTCACCGCGGCGGCACGGGCAATTGGAATGCGATCGCAGCGGTGGTGGGCCGCAACCAGAAGCGATGCCGCGAACGCTGGTTCAATCACCTCGATACAACGATGCGTAAGGGTGAGTGGACAGAGGAGGAGGATCGAATCATTGACGAGGCGGTTGCTCGGATTGGGCACAAGTGGGTGGACATCGTCAAACTCCTGCCGCCAGGCCGCAGCGGCGAAGCAGTCAAGAACCGATATAAACGCGCACGCAACGTCCCCCGTGCAACATCGGGCGACAGCGTCACCCTCGAGGCGACAGCACTCTCGGGCACAGAGACCGGCGGCGAACTTCGGGTCCAGCTCCTCGCCGAAGGGGCCGATACTGGCGAGGGCGCCACGACCGACCGCCCAGCCTCGAAGTCGCGGAGGCGATCGTGACATGCGCCAGCCGGCAGAAGCAATGCCAGGTCGCCTGGCCTACAAGTTGGTCTGCTGTCGCATGTCACGCGATGGGGAACGAAGCGCGAAGGGCGGGGGGGAGGGGGGGCCGAGAGCTGGGAATGGGGGACATGAGCGTGCTCTACACAGGGTGCCACGCCGCACCTTTGTGAAGCTTAGAGATGATTTTGTGTGGGACGAACCCCAAGTCGCCGTAGCGACCGTGGCGAGCGCGGCGCCGCGGCCCGCGCGGGTCCGCGTAAGTCGCGGTTTTCGTTGATCGGTCTCGGTGGCTCGTCGCGTTACGGCGGTCGGTTCAACGTCCATGATAATGCACAACGGTAGTAGGCGACGACGCCTTAGCGCTTAGGTACGCCTTAACGCCTTATCGCTTATGGTAGATCTCGCGAGATGAGATCCGCATGTCACACCAATCAGCATGCGCCGAAGGCCCCGCGCCGCACTGAACCGCCTCCCCCCGGCCCGCCGAGACCACCCCCTCCCGCACGCCGCCCGCCGTGGCGCGCACAGGTCACTCGGTCACTGCCGGCAAGCGGGGCAGGGCATCACAGTTCACACCAATAGGATCCTGAAAAAAGCCAATGTTACGAGGCGGACACGCACGATAAGCTCGGGTACTGCGCATGCGGTCGATTGATCTCCACGAGCTGGAGCTGTATGCGTCGGCCCCGCATCTGCAGCGGCCGTCGTCGCTGCCGTTCAATCTCCATGCCAGGCTCTGGATCTTGATCACGCAAATGTGTCGGACCGCCGAGATGAGCACCGCCTTGGAGAAGGATAGGAACTCGCCCAACAGCCACGCGTGGCCACTCAAGCGGCGTGCGCAACCGGTCGTCGGGAGTGCGGGGAGCAGACTCCACCACCGGGAGAGCTCGAGTGATGCGCTCAGCAGCCCTCGCATTTGGTGACCGAGCTCTCACGAACTCTTGCCATTCGGCCTCATGCTTGGCTCGCCGGAGTTCATTCACTGCGTAGATTTGCGCTCGCCGAATGTTGTGCGCTTCCGTCCTGTATTGCGCAAGTATGTTGGCCTCGGTGTGTGCTCGGTCTCGTTTGGTCATCTCCCACTCTGCTAGCCTAGTCGCCAGTTTGGCAGCCGGTGGAGGCGTGACCGGCGACGTCTGTGAGAGTCGCGGCGACGCTGGTCGTGAATTGATCAGAATCACCGGTCGTGCGTGCGTCGAGGGGTAGAATTGTCGTCGACTCATGACCGTAAGCATGCTGAAAGTGCTCTGAAACAGAAACCCAAAACCCCCGCGCGGCGGTGCAATTCTTCTCCCGAGTGATTGTCGTTCAGGTCTTGAAAAGAACTTGCATTTGATGATTTTGTGCGCCTCGCGTCGCACCACAAAAAGCGAGTACATTTCTGACACAATTGAGATTTTTCGGAGCACGTCATCAGAGCGATGGCGCCCGCGCTCCCGCACGCTGTGAAGCTGCTGATTGCGTGCAGCGGCATCTTCGCCTCGTTCAGCTACTTCGCTGTGCTGCAGGAGGACGTGTACAAGAAGAAGTACGGCGAGCAGGGGGAGAAGTTCAGTGCGACGCTCCTGGCCATCTTTGTGGAGCGTGCCATCAACGCCGTCCTCGCACTCATCGGCATGCTCGTGTTGGGCGGATCGGGTGTTCAGATCGCATTCATGGACATCTTCAACTCGGGCGTGTCACAGATGCTTGCCATGGCGGCCTCCAATGAGTCGCTGCGGTACGTCTCCATGCCGACGCAGATCCTTGGGAAGTCATGCAAGATGGTGCCAGTGATGATCGGCGGCATCGTGCTGGGCGGGAAGAAGTACACTGCCGGTGAGTACCTGACGGTGTTCACGATCACGGCCGGCGTCGTCATCTTCAACTTTGGTGGCCAGGAGAAGAAGGGCGGCGCCACCGACTCGACGTACGGCATGTTGCTCATCTTCGCCTCTCTTGTCTTCGACGCGGTGACCAGTGGACTGCAGGACAGCGCGAAGGCGAAGACGAAGAAGCTCAACCCCGGCATCGAGAAGGCCGAGCCGACGATGTTTGAGTCCATGTTCTACACGAACCTCTCGGGCTCCGTCGTCGCGCTTGCGCTCGGCGCCGTCGCTGGGCAGATCGGCCAGGGCATCGGGTTCTGCTCGGCTCACCCCGAGGTGATGACGGCAATCCTCTTCTACTCTCTCGCGTCGGCGATGGGTCAGCTCTTCATCTACTACACGATCGCCGAGTTCGGCCCGCTTCTCCTCGCGACCGTCACCACCACCCGCAAGGTCTTCTCAACACTGTACTCGATCTTCCGAGACCCGACTAACAAGCTCTCGATGCAGCAGTGGAGCGGCTGCGCCGCGGTTTTCGTCGGCATTGCGTTCGAGGTGCTTCTCAAGTCGCAGCACAAGCCCAAGAAGGAAGCCACCAAGAAGGCGTGATCGGCCGACCGACGACGGGGCAGGAGAAGGCCGACGTGCATGCCAGGCATACTTTACTACATGGCATGCACTTGTCATGCTTGACATGACGCACCGTGTTACATGGCAGGATCGCTGCTCGATGGTTGCTCACAATCAGACATCTTGGTGCACTGCGCATGGTCGCTGCCATCCCCCTGCGCGCGCCTGTGCGCGCCATATCACTGCCCAGCAGCCAGCACGTCTGTACTTCCGGAGGAGTTTCGGCTAACGGTAATGCGTTACGACTTTCGGGGGTCGCTGCCGTTTCGCTGGTGCCGTGCCGACGCGCGGCGGCGGAGGCGGCCGTCGGCGGGTCGGCCGGCCCGGTTAGTCTGCGTTAGACTTTTTTTCTCGTCAAGGCATCCCGGCTCTTCTGGATTGAAGATTGACATCAGACATGTTCTCGTTGGCGCGTATGTGTGCAATGTGGTAAGCGTATGGCGACGCGAGCGTGGACGAGAGCGAGTCGTGCGTCGACGTCGTCTGCCGTCGGCGTCGCCGGGCGGGCGGGTTGAAAGATGAAACACAAACCGTCATGACAAACGTGTACCTTCTTAAGTACCTTCAACCTTGAAATCAGAGTCCTTCTACGATGGATCACTCTCCGGGAGAGCCCCTGGGAGCCTGGGGTATGGGGTCTTCCACTCCCACTTTAACCTATCACCCGAACCGGATGTCACTAATGACCGAACCCAAACCCAAAGGCGGCTTGGGTCTCCCCTGTGGGGCTCCACTGCAGCGCGGCGCCCGATAGCGGCCAGAACGCACGAGCCGTCTCCGACGAGTCGGGGCGGTCCTGCATGCATGGCAGCGAAGAGAGATCCGGCACGACCACGTGCGATGGCTGCAGCAGTTGTGGCTTGGAGGAGGCCCCTGCAGCGCCGTCGCCCGCCTGTGCGTGTGCTGCGCGAGCTGCGCGAGTCGCTCGTAGAGCCTCTTGCGTCTCACGGAGCGTCGCGAGAGCGGCCAAGACCGGATGCAGCCGGTGCACGCCATCATGGCTTATGGCCGACGGCGCAGACGTGCCGGCACGCCAGGCCGCTCGCTCGGCCAGCGCCGCGGACTCGGCGGCGAGCGGTGCACAAGCGTTCCGCAGGAGCGATGAGAGCTCGCCTAGGGCAGCGCATGCCTGCTGTCGGCGAGCGAGCATCAGCCCGCTCTCGTAAGTCTGGCCTGAGAGCGCCGAGCTCAGGTACGAATGGCTCAGCTGCATATCGATGCCGTCGACCACAGCGAGGCACTGCCTCACGCGCATGCTGATGAGGGTCGTGAGCCTTTGCTGCGCATTCTGGAGGAGCGCGGTCGTCACCCGTTCTCTCCGGTCGCTTTCCAAGCACATCTGCAGGGCGCCACAGCGCTCCAAAAAGCCGAATAGCAGGGAGAGCCGACGCTCGGCCGCGCTCAGCTCTTGCAAAAGGTTGACCAAGTCTGGGGGCGCTACACTCGTGTCGGCTACGGAAGAGCTGCCGTCGTAGCCGTCAGCTGCACGCAGCTGTGCACACTGCTGGCGCAGCAGCGCCGGTCGCTGCTGCGGCGTGTGGGCGCGTCGCACTCGCTGCGCGCAGCTCAGCAAATGCTCATGCGCTGCCTCCCAAGCGGCGCCTCGCCTCCCATACTCCATCGATTGACAAACCATGATTCCGCCTTCGCGGGCGTAATCCTATGCCACCCTGTCAGTCGAACTGCGGGTCGTTCTCCTTACGTCCTTAGGTCTGCGTGCGTCCCCCTCAACGCGCTCCCCACGAGGACGCCGCTCCCGCGTCCCGCCATAACCACAAATGCGGGCAACACGCGGCGGCGCGTGCGTCGCGCCCGCCACCGCGCCACTTCGAGCAGATTCGAGTCACGCTTTTACTTTCAGAGGAGACCCTTTTGCGTCGAAGGCGCGTCATGTTGAATTCTATGCTGTGATGACGTGATTACGTTCGGAAACAAAAGATGATGAAGGTGGCCTTCGTCGTCCTGAATCTGCTGGACAGCGCATCGGCATTTGCTGTTTCTCGTGTCCCATCTGCCACCCGCGTGAGGTCCCATCTGCGCTGCCCCACTCCCGTCGCGGGCATTCTCAAAGGCATCGACCCGCTTCTCACTGCCGAACTGCTGTATGCTCTTCGCTCCGCTGGCCACGGGGACGTCATCGCTGTCGTGGACGCAAACTTCCCCGCAGCCTCTACGGCGATCGGATGTGTGATGGACGAACCGATCGTGCTGGCGGGCGCAGATTGCGTAGAGGGCATCACGGCCATTGGCAGCGTGCTACCTCTGGATCGCTTTGTCGAGGCCCCAGTTGGGAAGATGGTCCCGTCACTGGGCAGTACGCTGCCTCCGTTGGGTGTCGAGGTGCACGAGAAGGTCATTGCTGCCCTTGGAGGCTGGACTAAGATTGGAGTGCAGGCCATCGAGCGCTTCGACTTCTATGAGATGGCCAAGGACGCGTATTGCATCGTCCAGTGCAGTGGAGAGCGGCGGCCTTACGGGTGCTTCCTGCTGACCAAAGGTGTGGTGGGCCCCGACGGTGACGATCTGATGCCATGAGCAGCACTCGCTGGGTATTGCATTTGAAACGTTAAAAGCTCCGGCGTGGCTGGAAACCCGACTGCTCGACCTGACTGCACTACCCCCACCCCATGGGACGCGTAACAGCGCCGTGATGGGCGCGTTACAGCGCCGTGCAACACGATTACGTACGCGGTACTCGTTATAGTCGGGCAAGTCAAGTCAAGTCGGGCATGGAGTCGGGACTCGGCATGACGTTCGTCGGCTCCCGGCGAGTACGCAGCGTCGGGTCAGCGCACGCAGGTTGGCCTCGAGGTTGGCGCGTTCATGCGAGCGTTGTGTGCGCCCGCGCGCGCGGGGCGGGGCGGGTGGGCGTGGTGCCGGACTGCCGGACGCAGCGAGGCAGCCAGACTCCACTCACCACTGATTACGCACGCACCCCCGACGTCTCAGTGGAGTAAACGCGCAGGTTTCTACGTTTACGCCGCCCCCCCGACCACGTAAACGCCGGAACACCGATGAAAACCGTAATGCGTGTTAAGCCGCGTTAGGGACCCTAGTGCCGAGCGGCGAGAACGGTGAAATTACACGGGAAGCGGTTGTTTCTTGTTACGACCGTACGCGTGAACAGTGTTCAGAGGTGCCGGTCCGGTCTTGGCACTTCGGTCCGGTCCGTATCGGACGCGTCATCGTGGGCACACGCTCACGTCACTGTCCGATGCGAGACCATGGTGTCTTGGATGTACTTTCGAATTCCCGTTGTGCGCGCGCTCTGCCGTTGGCGAGCTCTGGTCGACGTAGTACAGGTCCGTATACTCGGTCGTGAGCATCGCGTCCCTCATGGTACTGTCCATGGCATGCGTCCCTGTATGCGGCATGCTCACTTGCCCCCTGAGAGGGATTTGAAGAAGGCGGCGACCGGGTTCGACTTGAGCTCCGCCTCCAGCTTCTCTATCATCGCCGACGCCGCCACGTACTTTTCGTACAGCAGATTGGCGCGCTCCATGTATGCTGCCGACTCTGCGCGAGCGCTGTCGGTGATCTGCGCATTGCGCTTGATACTGTTCTGTTGAAACTCCATGCGGTCATTGTAGTCGCCAAGCAGCTCTTGGAGGCCACGGATCTGCTCCTCATACTGCTCTTGGATCTGAGTGATCTCGCCCTTGCGCTTCTTCTGCTCCCGGACCGTCAGGTCGAGCAGCTCTGTGAGCGCAAGCTCCGTCGTATTCGCAGAAATCTCCAGCTGCACCAGGGCGATCCCGAACGCCTCGCGGACTTTTTTCAGCTCCAGCTCTTTCTGAGAGAGCTGAGCCTTCACCTCCTTGAGCTCCGCGTCCTTGGATGCTGCGACGAATGATGGCCCTACGAGACCGGCGGCGAAAGCCACTGCAGCGGTTGTGACGGGTTCGAACATGATGGGCGAAGAGACGACGCGTGCACGACTCGCGGCTGGTCGAATCCACGCCTGTAAGGCCATAGCAGGCGACGCGATGAGGAGCGGCACCAACCATGCTGTCGGCAAACACATTTTCATGGAAGATTTCATCTTTTTATGTGATGTAATCAGAGAGTATGCGTGAACGTTAACACAACAGACGCGACAACCGTTGCTTCGGCACTGTTACTGCCCGTAAAAGTACGGGCGCGTGAACGACGCAAATACGGGGCTGATGTCCAGCCCCCTTACCCGCCGCTCCGGTGAGGGATACGTGAGGGATGGGCGGAGAGATGACGCTGCAGACCTGGTGTCGTGCTGGTGAGGAGCTGCAATCAGAATCTGAATCACCGACCTCAGTCTCCCCTCAGAACCCGGATCCGTGGTTCCGTGCCACCGCCCACTGGCCGTGTTCACAGTACGCTCTGGGCGTGTCGTAGACACGGACCCCCTCCTGCAGTGAGAGACCGACGCAACCATGGTGGGTTGGTGGCTCAGAGGCTCGGGACCATGCTCGGGACCGACTCATACCCCCCGTGCCCCGAGATATTTACTATACTGATATCCCCACCCAGCATTCACCCAGCATGTCCCACGCACTCATAGGGCACTTATAGGGCACTCAACCAAGTTGCTGTCATGATCATCCAATTATGGCCGGTCTGGTGGTCGTTGAGATGGCCGTGCAGCAGTAAAAATTGGTGCAGCCGGCGGAGCCGAAGCCGCAGGCCGAGTCGTCCAGCTCCTTGCCCCTTTGACAGCAGGCCCCTAGGTCCCCGCAAAAGCCCGGGCACGCGCCGCCTCTGCCGCATCCGACCCAGCAGTTGCTGCCGGCGTTCGCGAGCGTGTGCTGCGGCCGACCCAGAGTGAAAGGCGCATCTGTTCGCTTGGGATAGCCAAACTCGCGGAACATATTGGCGTCAACGTCGTGTATAATGTCGAGAATCTCTTGCGTGAACACAGTCGGCGGCGGTGTGTCCTTCGACACTGTTGGATTGGCCCTGGGAAGGCCAACGCGCGGAATGCCAAGCGAGGTGAGCATGGCCAGCCAATCATCCTGCATGCGCTCAGTGTGCAAGAAGAAGTCGACATTGCTGCACGGGTGGCCGCATGCTTTTGCGATTTCCATGCTCTGCGCACGGTAAGTATTTCGCTGCGTGTTTGCTCGTCGCATGAAGGTCACGAAGTCGACGCTGCGATCGACGCATGTGTTGGTCCATGTGCTATGCTGGTCGCAAGTGCAGCACCAGACCCAAGCGTAGCTGAACAGGCTCTGCCAGTAGCTGTAAGGCTCCCTGATGCTCACCACAACCTTGGGAGCACGCGCGCCTAGGGTGCAAGTTGCTCTGCAGCTATTCAATGCCCACAGATCAGAGTGCCCCATGTTGATCCATGTGACCGAGCCAAAAGAATCAGGTTGCCTTTCGGTGGCGCACTCGACGGAGCTGCCACCCGTCTTGACAATGTGGACATACAGGATGACTGGCTTCGAAGAAGTCGGCGCACACTTACCGGCACATGCACCGCTCCCTGCCCAATGTTGTGCGCAGAAGGGGCTATTGGGCAGGTAGTGTGGCACGGCTATCTTGAGCGGTGGGAACGGCGGCAGTGGTGGGCGCGGTGGCGGCGGTGTGAGTGGTGGGGACGGTGCGGGTGGTTGCGGAGGCGTAAATGGAGCGGGAGACGGGGGTGAAGACGGGGGCGTCGGTGGGCTGGGCAAGGGTGGTGGACTCGGATGTGGCGGCGGTGGCGGTGGCGTAGATGGCGGTGGTGGTGGCGACGGTGGCGGCAATGACGGTGGTGGCGGCAGAGGCATCGGCTGCTCCGGCGGCGGCAGCCTTCCAAGAAGACGCATGGCGAAGAACTGTCCTGAGCTCGTCTCAAACCCATCATGAGCTCCAGCACCTTGCCGCGAGCCTGCTAGGGTGGTGAGTATCCCTGCAGTGGACAATAAGCTCGTCAACAAGCAGATGACCCCAGACTTGATCGTGGGCCTAGATCGTAAGCACTGCTCAAAGTGCGTTTCCCTTCGCTCTCGTCTCGCTTGCTCTCGCTTGTGCTGCTTTCTGTGCTGCTTCCTAGAGAACTTGCTCGTGCTCCTGTTTGCTGCCTCATAACCTAGACCGAGCCCGGCACTGCGGCACTGCAACTGGCTGGGGTGCAACGGATCGACCTCGACGTCCTCGAGGTCGCAGCCATCAGGCCCGCCCGCCGCTACTTCGCCCTCATCGGTGAGCAACTGATGTCCGCCACGGCGCTGCACCTCAATGTCGACCAAACAGTCCACGTCGAAGTCGTCGTCGTCGTCGTCGGCCGGAGCAGTCTCAGATGCAGGAACACCTTTCTTGCTTTGTCCGCGTTCAGATGCGGCCACCATTTCCAAACCCGAGTGATTGCCTTCCTTGGATCGCCCTAGCTTGGGGAGGCTTGGTAAGCGCAAGTCCATCAGAGCTGCCGTGCGCGAGGCTTTCCCAGCGCGACAGGCGGCTGCTGGGACGGTCTGGCCGGTCTCGTCGGTCTCGTAGGCATACGCTTTAAACGCTTGTGCATTGCGTTCATATCCGCTCAGCATGAACCATGATCTCCGTCGCGTCGTTCTCGCGTCGTCCGAGCCCGAGCCTCCGTCTCCGTCTCCTTCTGCATCTGCGGAGCCATGTCTGTCTCTGTCTCTGAGGGCAGGCATGATCTATTTTGATCTCCACCAGCATCTACGAGATTTCTTCGCGTCACCGTTTACCCGTCAGCCATTTTCAGTAGAGCACCTTCAAGGTTGCATGCATTCGCGTTTTATGTATAAAACGGAACAACATCCCGCGCCGCATGAAAGCGGGAAACCAACCTACAAGGCTAGTATTTGACTCGCCGACCCCGAGCCAAGGGGCTTGCCCGAGCCTCTGTCAATTCGCCCCCCCCCCGCGCGCGCGCTCCAGTTGAGACGGCGAGCGCCCGTCTCGCGTGGACGCGTCTGTCGGCCCCGCCGCCTCGGCCCCGCGCCTCAGCCTCGCGGTCGCCGAGCAGCATACCGGCGCTTGCCGCGCGGGCGTCCGCATTGGCCGCCGCCGTGGCGTCACGGTGGCTCCTGGCTGCCTCGACGCTCGAGCTCGACCGCGGACCGCAATGGCGGACCGGCTGCACAGCTTTCAGCCAATCCGCAATCGCGAATCGGCGAATTGGAGTTCGAGTTACGCTCCAGCCCACTCTCCGGGAGCGGCTCGCAGCTCGGCGTTTCGTTCGCGCGCGCCGGCGCACTACAATGCGGGGTAGCCTAAGCCTTTAGGCTTCCGCGGGCAAACCTCGCTGCCTAGGAATTCCGATGAAGCTCCGACCGCTTCCTAACACCGCAGGCGCACGGCCACTTCACAGTATATTCACAGTACACAGAGCACACATGCCACATCGGTTCCCCTTGCTTTTCGACAGCATTGGCACACGCACCCGGGATCGCGGCCGCGCATCTTGCACCAAGTGCGATGGCGCGACTCCAGATCCCCGATGCCCAAACTGTGGCCCCGACGTAGATTCATCTGGCTCCAGGATCTTTCCTCGACTGACGAGCAAGCGAGGCCGCTACTTTTTGGGAGAATTCGCGATGTTAGCCCCCAGCGACGCCATCAGCCCACCGCCTTTCTTGCCGTGGTGGACCTTGCTCGCCGCCTTTTCTTTCGCCCGTTCCAACATTTCGGCACGCGTCTCGATCTTGCCCGCCGCGCCCGCGTACAAGGACGGATCGAGCTCCATGTCGCCGCCGCGCCGGAGCACCTTGTTGAGCTCCTGATAATCGATCTGACCACTCTTATCCTTATCGAGGTCGTCGAAGACGGCGTTGACGTCTGCGGCGTCTGCCTTGTACCCGAGGGCAAAGATGGCACGCCGGAATTCCTTCTTGTCGACGAAGCCGTTTTGGTCGTCGTCCCAATCTCGAAAGAGGTCGCTGACGCGCACAGAGTTCTCGTTGAGGATGTCCTTGAGCTGCTCCGCGACCGTCTTGTCCGACGTCGGGTTCAGCTGCACCGACATCGACAGCGCCGCACCCTTTTTGCCCAGGCGGTGCGACTTCCGCTTCTCCTTCCCTTTGGCGATCATCTCGGCGCGGGTCTCGATGTGGCCAGCCGCGCCCGCATACATCGAAGCATCCAGCTCCATCGACTTTCGCAACTTCTTGTTGAGCTCCTTGTACTCGAGTTGGCCGGAGCCGTCCGCGTCCATCGACTTAAAGACGGCCGCGATCTCCTCCTTGCTCGCCTCGAACCCGAGGGCTTTGATCGCACGCCCAAACTCCTTGGCGTCGATGAAGCCGGACTCGTCCTCGTCCCACGCCTTGAACAGGTCGATGACGCGCGTCGAGGAGCGGTCTAGCGCGTCGCGCAGCGAGACCTTGATAAAGTCGCCAAGGTCCATCGGGCCTCCGTCGCCTCCGTCGCCTCCGTCGCCTCCGTCGCCTCCGTCGCCTCCGTCGCCTCCGTCGCCGCCGCCGCCGCCGCCGCCGCCGCCGTCGCCGTCGCCGCCGCCGCCGGCCGCATCGATCTCCTTCGAGTGTTCCTCCTCAGTCTCATTCGCCACGTCATCAGGCTCGGCGAGCGACGAAGACATGTGACCCATGCGTGGACGTGCGGCACCCGTCGGCACGTCCACGTCCTCAGCCGAGCCGCCGCCACCACCGCCCTTGCCCATGCGCGCCACAGCCGACGCGGGCCGCGGCTTACGACCCGGCGACGTCGGTTTCGTGCCAGCCCTGGGCACCTCGCCTTCCTCGCCCCTACCCTCGGCAGCCGCCTCAGTTTGGACCAGCTTGCGCGTGACGGCGATCGACGAGCCCTGGCGCAGGCAGCGGTGGAGCTCGCGAAACTCGATCAAGCCGCCGCCGTCGTTGTCGAACTCGTCGAAGATGGCGTCGACCTGTTCCGACGGCGCCTGCAGCCCGAGCGCGCGCATCGCCCTTCGGAACTCCTTCTTGTCCACCGCGCCCTGAGAGATGAGCGATGAGAGGGGTGAGGGAGGCTTGATGAGCGAGGCGCGACGAGCAAAGACGGCGGGGCGGTGGGAGGCCAGAGGCGGGGAGGCAAGGGGCGGGGAGGCAAGGGGCGGGGAGGCCAGGGGCGGGGAGGCAAGGGGCGGGGAGGCAAGGGGTGGGGAGGCAAGGGGTGGGGAGGCAAGGGGCGGCACGCACGTTGCCATCCTCGTCCCAGCTGTGGAAGAGCGACATGACCTGATGAGGGGGACAGTCATCCTGATGAGGGGGGCAATCAGCCTGATGAGGGGGACACTCAGCTGTGGTAGAGCGACATGACCTTGTTCGCATTGGACTTTAGCCACTCGCGCAGCGCGGAGGCGACGTCACCATCGACGCCGACGCCGGCGAGGATCTTGGGCGTCGTGTCGCGCTCCTTCTTCTCATGCGGCCGGCGGAGGAACTGCTTGCCGCTGTTGGCGCGCAGGAAGCGGACCTTTTCGATGTGCGCCTTCACGGACTCCTGCTTGCGCAGCTCGGCCGCCTGCCGCTCTGCGCTGCTGGCGCGCGCGCGTGCAAGGGCGCGTGGTCCGCCGCTCGCGAGCATGCGCTGCTCCATCGCCCTGCGCTCGCGCTGCTGCGTGTTGGCCTCGTGCGTCGCGCGCAGGGCCAAGGCGACCGGATGCTCGGCGCCCAGCTGACGAACCGCAATGGACGCCGCCTCTCCAAAGGAGCGGGACGCCTCCTCGGGTAAGCCGAGCGCCTCTTGCTCGACGGCGAGGTTGTGGTGCGCGATCGCGAGCACTGCCATCCGCTCCGCGGACGCGTTCGCCGGCCCGGGCTGCTGCGGCGCGAACGCGTCCGATGCGCCAACGTCGCGCTCGAAGCTGCCCCGGGCGCCGCCCGTTAACAGACCGTCAGCAGTCCGTCCAGCTGTGGGCGGCGCGGAGCCCGGCCGCAGATAGGGCGAGGCGGGCGTGGGCAGCCCCAGCTCCTCACGCAGCAGCCGCAGCGCCAGCTTCGCGTGGTACATCGCCTCGTGGTGGTTGCCCAGCTCCGACTGCACTGCGCACAAATTGAGGTGGGTATCGGCGGGCTTATGGGCCTCGCAATGGGCCTCGATGTCGACGGCTTTGCATAGGTGGGCGAGGGCGACCTTGAGATTGCCGCGCCGACGATGGTAGCACGCGAGATTGTTGAGTGTGATCGCGTACATGGCGCGGTCGCCTTGGCCGCGCGCCTGAGCGCGCTTGAGCAGTGCGTGGCAGCCGACGAAATCGTCGCGCTGCAACATTTGCATGCCAAGCGAGTTGCACACGTCGGCGACCTGGCGGCTGCACTCGATCGCGACGTCGGACCCGGCACCGTGCATCCGCGAGTGAATGGCAAGCGCGTTCTCGAGCGCGCGCAGCGCCGGCCCGAGCTCCCCCTGCCGCCGGTACATGGCTGCGGCGCGCTCGAGCTCGTGCACGCTGAATGCCGTGCCGTCATCGTGCTGCATGCCGTTCGGGTGCTGCCGCGTCAGGGGCGCGGAACCGCCGCGTTGAAGGCGGGTTGCGGACGACACGGGCATGGTCAGCTTGCGCACGCGCCGCAGCTCTGCTGTCAGCTCCGAGAAGCCCACAGTACCCGTCGCCTCTGGGTCGAGCGCGGCGAAGACTTCGTCGATCATCTGCGTCGGCACGGGCGGCATCATTTTGCAGCGGTGGATGCCCTGGCTTAGCATCATGTGGGATATCTGACCCTCGCTGCCCAGGCCCGAATCGATGCGAAGGAATTGGTGCAGCGCCGTCCACTCCGCCTTGCTCTGTGCCAGCCGCACTATTAGCATCGGAGCGTCGGCAGCCTCCGCCCCCAGGTCGTGCAGTTGGCCCTCCGAGAGGGGTGGCGGCAATCCTGCCGGCTCATGCTGCTGTATGTTGTGCAAGCCCGCTGCGCTCGACGAGCCGATTGGGCCGGCGACCATTTTGCGCCGCTGTCGCCAGCGCTCTGGAACGCTCGCTCCACCGATCGAAGCGTCCCACTCCCCCTCGTGTGTTTTTGAACCGTCGAACACGAACCACCTATTTTAGGCCATTCACAAGTGAACCCGTCGTCGATGGCGCGCCTTGCAAGATACAAACCTCATTGCGCTTGGGGTACAGTTGTGTGTTCGACTGAATACCATGATCGTGAGCAACTGTATAAAGAGTTACCGATACGATTCAAACGATTCAAGGCACGATTGTGCAGGGTCTCGGGTTCGCAGGCGCGCCCAGGGGGCGGCCTCTTCTCACTACTGAGTCGGCCGCGAGGACCGAGGAGCGGTCGGCTCCGGGGCCCGCAGCGGCTCTTGAGAGTCGGTCGCGGATTCGGTCGTCGCGCGGTCTCGTGCGGTGCGGGTGCCTTGGTGGGTTGGGATGGTTGTGAGGTTTGTCTGTAAGTCTGTGAGATCCGTGTGCCCGTGTGTCCCCGTGTGACGCTGTGTCCCGTCCCGGCTCCCCTGGTGTGTCTTTTTACCGTGTGTCCCGTGTGTGTCCCGGCTCCCCCCGGTGTCATTTTACCGATACAAGTACGTTTTGAAAATGGACGCCTCTGGATAGACACGAGTGGGACCAATAATGGCGGCGCCCGTAGACTACTGCTGCATGGCAGCGCACGGCGGCGCGGCGCCCACACCCTCCAAATCTGCGCTATCAGAGCGACGGCCGCTGTGCCCGCTCTCGATGATGCGTTCGCCGCTCAATCTGACGGGCTCTGGGCCGTCGGGGACGCCACCACCTCGTCTAGCAAAGGTGCGCGCGTGGCTGACCCCGTCGCGGTACGCCACCTACCAAGGGGACGCGTACGAAGTACATGAAGTGCTGGGCAGTGGCGCGTTTGGACTCGTGTCGCTCGTCACCAAGCCTCATGATGACAAGCAGTTGTTTGCGATGAAGACGATTGACCGCTTTCGGCTGCACAACGCGATGCTGAGAAAGTCGGTGGCCAACGAGATCAGCGTGCTGAGGCGGCTCTCCGATGAGGACACCCGGCATTCCGGGATTGCGGCGCTCATCGAGGTCATCGAGACGCCGCGCTCGATCCACCTCGTCATCGAGTTCGGCGGCCCCTCGTGCCACGAGCTGTTGATGAGGGACGGTCCTTTGGCAGAGGCTGACGCGCGGAGCGTGGGCGGGCAGATAGCCGACGCGCTCGCGCACTGCCACGCGTTGGCTGTGTGCCATCGAGACGTCAAGCTCGAGAATATCGTCGTGCACGAGCGCCGCGCGAAGCTCATTGATTTTGGGCTCAGCTGCGTATGGCACGAGGGCATGGTGCCGCTCCGACGCCTGGCGGGCAGCCTGCCATACATGCCGCCCGAGATGGCGCACCTAGTTGCTGGACGCAAGCGGCCGCCGCTTCGCGCGCGGGAGGAGCAGCCCGACACGGCGACTGGCTACAATCCCTCTGCTGTGGACGTGTGGTCACTGGGCGCGTCGATTGCACGCATGCTGATTGGGGAGCACGTCTTCCAAGCGGGGAGCGACGACGAGCTTGCCCTGCTAATCGTGCGCGGCCGATATGTGCTGCCAACGACGCTCTCGGCCGCAAGCGTCGAGCTGCTCGAGCGCATGATGGAGTGCGATCCGCAGCGGAGGCTGCCCATGCGCGCTGTCAAGGCGCACCCCTGGCTGGCCGATCGCGATCCGGCATCCGCCGGCAGCCAAAGTCCTGGCTGAGCGCGGATGAGTGCACATAGGAAAAATATTCAGCTGACTGTCACTCAAATAGTACGTAGGACAGACCTTACAGTATTCTTTCAAGCAAAAGTCGAAGGAGAAGACGAGACCCTTGGGCATGGCGGGCCGCCATGCCCGACCGGCCACTAGCACTACGCTCAGAAGATCTCCACCGATTCAGAGATCTGCGCAGCGCGAGGGAACATAGATGAGAATGCAAATGCACACACGTGGGCGATGGCACGAGGGGTGGGCAAAGCGCCTCCACGCACCGAGCACTCATCCTTAGCCTTGAGTGGTAATAGGAGCCATTGCCTGTTGCCGTCAATCCTGGCCACTTTGAAGACGCCAATGGAGCACTCGTTTTTGGCGAGCTTGAGCAGCGGCCGCCGCTTGAAGGGCCTAGCTGCCAGAGCCATTCCCGACTGCAGCCAACGGACTGGCCCTGGTGCTATCGTACAAACCTCGTCAGTGCATCGTGACCAGATGGTCCGCACGACCTGTGCAAGATGCGCACGGCTGGGCAGCCGAGCGACCGAAACGGGCGGATCGCACCGCAAAGACCCATGCGCTGCGGCGCACGCAGCCGGAACGGCGAACGCTGCGACGCCTTGCGTCGACGCGGCGATGAGAAGACACGTGATTCTGATCATCGACGCCATCTGTATGTGCCCTTCGTGCATTGATGAGACGAAATCGACGAAATCGAAGATTCTTGCTCACACCGCAACGCCCCCCCCCGGTTCTTGTAGTCTCGCCATTTTTGTTTTGTTGTCAGACTTGACTTGACTTGACTTGTCACAAGCGGAATTGACGTGAATACAAATGATCTTCGCCCTCGTCGTGTTAGCCGCCGCTGGCGCGGCGCTGCAACGGCCCAGTCGCGCCGTGCTGTACATCGACCCATGCAAGGACGCGCTGACGGAGGTGAGCGCAGTGCAGGCCGCGATGACGCAGCACGGCGTGCACATCGTACCTCTCTGGTCCGAGGCCATGGCCGATGAGATGTCTCGAAGTGGCCACTCGCAGCGCTTGTCCAGCTTCTACAGTGACGCGACTCATCGTGCTCCCGCCGCGGGGGACGAGTGTCGCTGGGCGGAGGAGCACCTCGACGGTATGCAACTTGAGGCGGTCTTGTGCGGCAGCGACGGTGGCCTTGCGTGTGCAGAGCGTCTCCAACACATCCTCATCCCAGAGCGCTCCAACGGCATCGACCCGGCGCGGCGCGACAAGTATCTGATGAACGAAAAGTGCCGTGCGGCCGGCATTGCCGTGGCTGCACAGTCGGCTCCTGAGACTTGGGAGGCAGCCGCAGCCTTCCTGACTCAGCAGCAGGAGCAGCAGACGCAGCAGCAGCTCCGGGCGGTGCTGAAACCGCGACGAGGGCAGGCCTCAGTGGGCGTGCGCGTCGCTCACTCGCTCGACGAGGCACGTGATATCTACCGCGTGCTCTCACGATCACTAGTCTCGATTGACACGAGCGAGGTGGCCGAGGCCCGCGCGGTGGTCGTACAGGTGATTGCCTCGATTTGCCTTGAATTGCCTCTGATTGCCTATGATGGACTCTCATTGCGCGGTGGTCGTACAGGTGATTGCCTCTATTCCCTCGAATCGCCTCTGATTGCCTCGAATTGCGCGGTGGTCGTTCAGGTGATTGCCTCTATTGCTACGGATGGCCTCGGCGTGCCGCTGATGGCTACCGATGGCCTCGGATTGCCGACTGTTTGCCTCTGTTGGCCCGCGCGGTGGTGGTGGCAGGAGTTACTCGATGGCGACGAGTGGGTCGTAGACACGGTGAGTTGCAAGGGCGAGCATAAGGTAGTGGCTCTGTGGAGGTACGCTGAGAGGCTGAGTGCATCTGAGTACGTCTGGATTGCATCGCTGATGGCCGTTGAGTGCATTAATTGCACCTGAATAATGGAGTTCATGAATGGAGTTCTTTCAATGCCCCTGATTTATTCCGAAGGGCTTTGAGTGCCGCTGATTGCCTCAGGTACGACAAGGGCGAGACGAACGGCGCTCCGTTTGTTTACTACAGCGCCGAGCTCATGGCGGCGGGAGGCGCGGAGGAAGGCGCCTTGATGGACTACGCGTGCACCGTGCTCGACGCGCTTGGTTGGAGGTGAGGGCCCGCGCACGTCTAGACACGTCAAGTCGCCTCTCAGTGCCGCTGAGTGCCCCTGAGTGCCGCTGAGTGCCCCTGAGTGCCGCTGAGTGCCGCTGAGTGCCACTGACTGCCACTGATTGCCGCTGAGTGCCGCAAGATGGGGCCCTGCGCACGTCGAGATCCGCATGACGAGCCGCGGTCCGCGTCTCATCGAGACGAATATGGGCCGTTGGAATGGGCTGGATTTCAAGATGATCGTGGACCTGTGCTATGGGTACAACGCCTTCGACGCCACAATTGACACGTATATATCGCCTGCGGCCGTTGGGTTCGACCGTCTGCCCGCGCGCCCGCCGGCGACGCTGGCATGCTACGGCCGGTTGGTGACGCTCGTCTCGTCTGTGGAAGGGCGCCTCGTGCGGCTACGGCACGCCGAGGAGCTCGAGCGGATGGACTCGCTCATCACGTTTGAACCAGTCGCCTCGGAGCCGGGTGACTGGATCCGGCATACGGTGGACCTTGACACGTGTGCGGGCCTTGCACATCTGGTCCACCGAGATGCGCAGGTCGTGGCGGCTGAGTACCAGCGTCTGCGCGCGCTGCAGAGCACGCTATTCGAGGTAGCGGTGGATGACGGCGCGGGGGAAGAACGTGCCGGGCGACCACCGGGTGGCTAGAACTCCCCCCGTGGCGGGAAGGGCGGTTCCCCGTTGAACAGGACCCCCTTTGATAGCAACCCCCTTGAAGAGGGCGCATGAGAGGGCGTGGGTGGTAAATATGTTGCATGGGCGTGCATGAAACACATTCATGATGAAATACGATCAACTACGATCTGACAGATGCGAGCCCTCGGGCGCGCGCGCGCTCCACCCCCTTGCCCTCGTCTTCCTCCCGCCCCTGGGGCGTGGGGGGCTTTTCCTTTTGGCTTTTCGGGCGTGTATTTGAAATGATTTGCCACCCTTGTCTCGCAGTGCCACGTCACTCGCGGCGCGTGGCTTGGGCGGTTTGGCTCGTGCTAACGAACTACCGACCCGCAACTAGCCACAACGGCCCATGTTGAATGTACTCATTGCACCAGTACTTGCAGGCCGCCGAGCGTCTTCTCGTGTGAAGTGTCTGGCGGAGGCAACCATGTCTCCATCGCGCATAGCCGTCGTGTCACGACGGTTGTGTGCGCGCGTCTCTCGGGTCCGGTCTTTGGTCGTCTGGGTATTCAAGCTACCTTTAACCTTACATAACCGTACAGAACATCGGTCCCCAAATAAATGGAAGTCTCTTCGGGAGCGTCCCTTGGTCAGGGGTGATCGGCCGTTTAAATCTGGACACTGGTGTACGAACGGGACTTGTACCCGCCGCGCACGCAGCAAAAGTAGAACGCGATGGCGAGGCCACAGACACCGGCCACAATTGCGACGGCAATGATGATGACTGTCTGCATGCTCTTGGCCGTCTGGATGCTGCCGAAATCGGAAAGAAGGTCATCGAGGGCGGTGCCCGATGGCTCAACGACCATTGGACCGGCAACGTTCTCAGCAGTCGGAAATTTTGGTGCTGTGCCCGCGGGAGGGTTGGGTACTCGTACTGTGATCAGTGCTGGCGGGGGCGTCAGCGGCGGGGGCACCAGCGGCGGGGGCGATGGCGGCGGCGCCAGCGGCGGGGGCGCCAGCGGCGGGGGCGCCAGCGGCGGGGGCGCCAGCGGCGGGGGCGAGGGCGGGCGCGGCGGCGGTGCCGGGCAAGACGAGACTGTGCCAGATACGCCGGCTAGGGTCATCGAGCAGACCATGCCTCCGAATACATAGACACTAGGCCCCTGGGTGGGGAGTAGGAAAGGCGATGTCACAGAGGTCCACGGTGCAAGGTTGGAACACCCCTTGAGGGCGAGGTTGGACCTTTTGGAGCATGAGCGCGCACCGCATATGTAGCTGTGTTCCCACTGATGTTGCACGATGAGATGGCCACTGTGCCAGCCTCGACGAAGACACCGCCGCCCTGCATACAGAAGCGCAAAACAAGTGAAAAGCCCACGCAGCAGGGCGATAAGAACTAGACGAGCGCGCACATAGGTAGCTGTGTTCCTGTAGATCGAAGAAAACGTAATCGTGACTGTGCCAGATGAGGTAGAGACACCGCCGCCCTGCAGACAAGGAGCAAACCGTGAGTCTCCCATGACGGGGATGGGAAATTTTGAAGATGAGCGCGCACCCAGTAAGCTGTGTTCCCGTAGATCGAAGAAGACGTTATCGTGACTGTGTCACTATTTACATGGACACCGCCTCCCTGCAAACAACGAGCAAAACGTGAGTCTCCTATGACGGCGATGGGAAGATGAGCGCGCACATCGTAAGCTGTATTCCCGAAGATCGAGGAAGACGTTATCGTGACTGTGCCAGAATTGAGATGGACGCCGCCGCCCTGCAAACAACGAGCAAACCATGTTATGAGTCTCTCATGACGGCGATGGGAGCCTTTGAACATGAGCACGCACATATGTAGCTGTGTTCCCACTGATGGTACACGATGAGATTGCCACTGTGCCTCCCCAGACGGCGACACCACTGCCCTGCAAGCACATGCGCGAAACATGTGAAAACTCCAGCAGGGCGATGGGAACTTTTGAACACGAGCACGAACATAGGAGGTGGTGTAGCCTCCCGTGATGCCGAGCCCGAACAGCTGGACGATGCCCGACGGACCCGGGTTGATGTTCAGCACACGACGCTGACTCAGGGAGCTCGCTTGCGCGTTCAGGATGGCCGAGCCTGCCAGCGCCGCCTCAAGGATGATGCTCCTGGTGATGTTGAGCTCGAATATAAGGTTGTAGGTGCCTGGGGCTAAGAGAATGTGGCCGACGGCGGTGTTGGCGAGTGCACTGGTCAGGTCGGCGCTGGTGCTCACCACCAAAGTGCCTGGCGCAAACGGCGGCGGCGGCGGGGGTGGGGGCGGCGGGGGCGAAGGCGGCGGCGGCGGCGGCGACGGTGGCGGCGGCGGCCGTGACGGCGGACGAAGGCCGCAGTCGGTGCAGTCGGTGCCGCGACTGCACTCCGAAGACTCGGCTCCGGGTCCGCCATCGTCGCAGAATCCATCTGAGGCATATGCGCACGTCTCCGTGCAGGCCGGTGCGATCTGCAGCTCACGGCGGTGGCTGGGCGACGACGGAGATTTCCAAAACAGGTCTGGGGATGCCACCGATGAGGTTACTTGAACTTGCGATGGCTGCGCTCAGGCACGAGGAACGTGTCTCAGTCTGGGGCACGGCACGGAGCTGTAGCGGGCTGCGAGTGTGGCAGGCAGTGACGTGTGTGTGCGTATGTGTGGTGCGTGTGGTGTGTGAAGATGAAGCAGAGGTGCTGAGGACGCAGAGCCCAAACCATGATGCTCTCGCTGCGGTCGGCTATCACGCGCGGGTGAGTGAGCGGGCAGGGAATACACTCTGTGTGGGAGAGGCGCAGCGATGAGCACGCGCACGCGCTGGGCTTGGTGGCAGTGGGCGCTGGGCTCGGTGGCAGTGGGCGCGCCGGCGGATGAGATGAACATCGTGCCGACGTGCCGCGCCGACAGCGCCGGCGCCTCGAGCATGATCTAGTCCGACTCCATCTCCGTCAGCGACGTCGCATGAGGCGACAAGACAGGAGGAAGATCATTCCCCGACGAGGCCGCAGTGGTGCTTGTTGTGGCGGTCAGTGGCGGTAATCATCAGGCTGGAGCCTACGGCGCTGCATTCGATGGTGAGCGGGACGAGCAGTGCGCCGACGGGGCCGCAGCCTCGAGGACGACCGCGCCCGGCTCACAGGCACAGGCTTAGCGCCGCCTGGGCCAAGCGGGAGCGCGCGGGCTTGATGGCGGCCGGATCATCTTGTGACCGTGGTGTTGACGTCGCGCCTGCCGATCGTGGCGGAGATGTCGAGGGCGCGGTGGCCGTCGAGCCCGACCGCTCGCAGCTGCGGCTGCCTGCACCGGGGGAGCAACGCGCGAGCCGTCAGCAAAACAGGCGAGAGGCGGCGCGCTCGCTCGCACGTGCCGATGGCCAGCGCAAGTGGCATCGCGCAGCGGCGGGCGCGGAGTCTACGTAGTCGGGCAGGCGCGCGCGCGCGCGCGGCGCGGGAGCGGTCAATCACGCGCGCGTGGCCTATAGTGCGCGCGCGTGCAGCATGCGCACCGGCCTCGCGCGTGCAGCGGCAGGGCCGACCGAAGCTGCGTCGCATGCGTGGCGGCCGGCCGGGCTGGCACACCTGTGGATGGTGGGTTGGTATCCCTGGGCTCTGAAGATGTTGGTGACGAAGTAGATCGAAGGGTGGATCGTCTTGCCCGCATTGTAGTGCGCCTCGGCGCGTCCATTGTGTTGTGTGCGCTTGGTGTGCGTGCGGAGTGGAGTGTGTGGATCCGGGGCTGTCGTGTTGATCTCGCGTGACGGCTGGGCAAATAGGGCGGGACTTGGGCGGAGATCGCACCTCCAATTGAAGCGGAGAATGCACCTCGAGCTGAAGGGCGTCGATCTCATGTTCGTCGAACGCCGCCGGCAAGGCGACGACGAGTGGTAATGTGACGAGCAGAAGGCAAAGCATGATCTCGAGGCTCGGTGTCTTGAGGTCTCAGGTTGTCGTCTGCGCAGGAAGGCAGGCGGGTGGGTGCGCACGATGAGTCGTGCGATATCAATCGTCGGCGTGCGGCCACTGGGTTGGCTCGCCGCATGCGCGCGCGCGCCCAGTGAACTTGCTTGGCGTGGGCGTGCCCAGCGCAATTGTGTGGCGCGGGTGCGCGGGGCTGGCGCCACGCGCGCGCGCGGCACGAGCTGGGCATGGGAGTGCGCGATGATCGTGCGCGTCTTTACTCGGGGCCACGGGCCAGGCCAACGGAGTGCAGACGCGCAAGCAGCTGGGGCAGGCAGATGGGATCGAGCGCCCACGACGGGCGGGTACCACGCGTAAACAGAAAAAGCCACCGACAAAACCTCGCACATTTTCTGTTACAAATCGCTATAATATTCTAGAAATTAAAATATTGCTAAAATTGGCTATAACCGCTAAAACAAACACCTAAATCACGTCGACGCGAGATTTTCAATTCGCGCGAATTGCATGCAATTCTGGGGGTGTCTTCGAAGCCACGACTGGCGCGTTCACGCCGGGTGCCGGGTGGCAGAACTCCCCCCGTCAGAGAGAGCGTGGGTGTTGTGTGTGTGTGGGAATGAATGAATGAAGAGACATACGGGTAACGTACAGTATTGAACATTGAACAGGATCTCGCGCGAGTTTGGTGCGATTTATGCTGTTCGTCCTGGGTCCTGCTCGCTCGACGCTGCCTCGCTCGCTTCCCTTGAGGAATTGCGATCACTTCCCGCGAAGCGCGCTTTTCCTCAGGCGTGAGTCGGGGGCTGCTCGCCTGTTGTAGCTCTCTGCGCACTCCGCGTGCGACGCCTAAGGTTCCTCACAGCTAAGTTGTAACTCTTTCATACGCAAATAACCGTTCACACCATCACTCGACGGTTATTTTTCGCGCTCCCCGGTTCGCCGTCGATGTCGCCGCCACCGTCGGGCACGGCTGCTCTTGCAATCGTGCAGTGGACTCACACTTGTGATGAAGCCCATGCTGCTGCGTGCCCGCGAACAGATTTTGCGTTCGTCCTTTGCAGAGCACCACGTCGTATTGTCCTCGTGTGGCAAATCGAAACCATGTTCGACCCTGCTAAAGGATGCCGAGCCACTCGTCGAGAATGTGACGTGCGGCACCGCAGAAGAAGTGGCACGTGAGCTGCCGGCATTTTCGGCCATTCGAGAAGTATTCAAAGGCTTCTATCGGGGAGCGCCCCCGATGAACTCATCAGCGGAAGAACGGAAGACACTGCCACATCCACTGGACGTCGGGCAGCAAGGATGGTGTTGGCACAGCTGTGACGCGCCGTACCTGCTCTGGTACAGTCGCATCGGCCGCACCCTCCAGCATGTCCGATTCTTCTGGTTCCTGGAGTGGGATGTCGTGTGGACGGGCGACGTGACAACCATCCTTTCAGCATGGAGTGCTGTCCATGAACCCTTCGACCCCCATACAAGCAAGGGCGTGGACATTGTTAACCCCTCCAGATTTGTGAGTCGGACCAACGAGACAGACGTCTATGCCCTCGACGGCCGCCGGCTCCACAGCCACGACTTGCTTTGTCCGAATCCATCGTGGGCTCCACGCAACTGGATCCACCGGCAGAAGCGCGACGTGTCTCTCGTCCTGCACACCCATGTGCATCGTTGCGTGACAGAAATCTACAGAGTCACGCACCGCCTTCTCGGTGCCATGATCCGCTTTTCGCAGGACCCGAAGGCGGCCATGTTCTGCGAGGCGCGTGCGAGCTCTGTCTGTGCTTTGAACGCCTGGTGCACTATGAGATCGCTCTTTGATCGCGAGCGGGCGCACCTCTTCTTCACCGCAAGAAGAAAACAGCAAATCGCGCCCTACAATTAGCTGATCTGCGAGGTACTTCAGCAGCGAACGCGTCGATTACTGAGGTGCAGTACGCGCGAGGTAAATGGGTGAACACGTACATTCACGCCACGGGTGGCGTGCGAGATGCTGAACTCCAAGAGCTTGACAGACCAATGCTCTTCCATGCATATAAGTGGGATCCGGCGTGTGCATCGGACGAGTGCAGGAACCTGAGCGCCTCAAACCTGACGTTTGTGAAACGGCTGATCCAGCTGACAAGACCGTTTGCCGAACGGCTCTCGAACGAGACCAGGGATGCGGCGGAAAGAGCGGCAATGGCACGAGCCTTGGCACGAGCGGCAGCGGCAAAGGCGGTCATGATAGACCCGCGGGCGAGACCTCGAAGCAGATCGTGACACGAAACACAGGCATCAGGAATACAGGATTGGCACATTTACTTCAGGAACAAGGATCAGGAACTAGCACAGGAACTAAACTCAGGAACTAGCATGGGAACTAAACTGAGAGGTACCGGTATTGGCCAGGTGCAAAATTACATAGTACTTAGTAGGCAGTCGTTAGGCAGCGGAGACATTATGTTAGGACACGTTGATGTTCACGGTTTATACTCCATCACGCGGCAAGACCCAAGACGCACGACTACTTAAACGACTACCCCGGGAAATAAAAATAGGAAACCCCTGGGTCGGGTCGGTGGTCCCGTGAGGCGTCCGCCGCACGCCTTCGGTGGAAGAAGGCACCAAAATTGTGCTATCGGTACATTGTATCGGTACCGTTCACACATTCACATTCACGCGCTGTCAGACTCGGGTGGTCTTTAGGTCAATGAGCTCCAGACAACCAGACACGACATCACGATGGCGCGCCGACGTCGTGTGCTGCAGACAGTTCTTCTAGCTCTCCTCGTGCTGGCTTTCTTTTCCTAAATCGGGCGCGCGCTCGCTTCCCTTGAGGAATTGCGATCACTTCCCGCGAAGCGCGCTTTTCCTCAGGCGTGAGTCGGGGGCTGCTCGCCTGTTGTAGCTCTCTGCGCACTCCGCGTGCGACGCCTAAGGTTCCTCACTACTATAGTCTCTGCCCACGTTGGTGTGATAATAGGGGGTCCGGGGGTCCCCGAGCTAATGAGAACCGCATCCTGTACGCCGGTCCGGTGTCTTGGGTGTCGAATCATAAACATTGGCTGTGAATTCTTTATGAACGGCTGTGCTGCTTTCGTGTTGTGTGTATTAACATGAACGAACGAGTGTGTAAACTCGCGCGATCGATGCTGTTCGTCCTGGTCGCCTCGGGCATCTGCACTGCACTCGCTTGGCACCCTGCGATGTATTGTTTTCACGTAAGCAGCTCAGCCGTGAAAACAATACAATACAATACAGAGCGGACTGTTCACGCGTTCACGTTTCCAGAACCGTTTTTGCTCATCAAGCGCTGGCACGCATGCCCGCCGCCGCCGTGACACGCATGCTCACGGCGAGGAGCACCATTCGCTTGATGAGCATTTCGCTTCACATGATGCATGCCAGCGCACGGCATGCCATCGTGCTGCGGCCGTCATCGCGAGCGCTGCCACCAGCGCGAATGTCCTCCGACGATCGGCCCGACGAGGGTGACGCACAGAATGACCTCTTCGCCTCCCTTCGCTCGCGCCTTGATAAGATCGGCGAGAGCTGCGAGGAGCGCTGGCGCGAGGCCGAGTGCCAGAGCAGCATTAAACTGGCGCTCGAGGGATGGGTGCGCCGCATCGCACTCGACTGGCCGCGCGCCGCCATCGGCACGGCCGACGGCTACGTCTGCCTTGCCGACCTGGAGAGCGGTGAGGTGCTCACGCGAAAGAAGGCGCACCCCGACTATGTCGACGGCGAGGAATCGGCGCGCGATATGCGCTTGCTGCATGGCGAGTACGATGGCGGCGGCCTCACGTCGATCGCATTGAGCGGCTCGTTCATCGCCTCTGCCGGCCGCGACGGAGGTGCACGGCTCTGGCACATCGGCCGGGCGGGAGAAGACGGCGACGAGCTCGAGCTACAGGATCGTGGCGAGCTCCGAGACGCGGGCGACGCTGTCGTGAGCCGCACCCTCCTCAGCGTCGACGACGAGCTTGCCCCGGACGGCGCGACCGGCCCTGGAGCTGTGCGATGTTGGACTGGTGGACTAGACGGCGTGGTGCGATGCTGGCAGGCTCCGATGGCGGCGGCGGCGTCTGCCCCTCGATGCGTCCTCCGTGTGAAGGCGGCCGGCGCAGTGCTTGATCTAGCACTCCTAGAGCAGCGCAACCTGCTCGCCTGTGCCACCGCCGACGGTGCTGTGGAGCTTTTCAGCACCATCGACGGCACACCGTGCGGCCGTTGGCGGCCCTTTGCGGATGGAACCGACGGCGAGCTGCCGCTGTCCACGGTTGCGGCTCGCTCGGTGGCGATCACGCACGTCGATGCGGCGGGGGAGCAGCGGTGCGCACTGTCGTCGTGGGCCACCTGCCCCCGCCCAGCATGCATGTGCTCACCACGACGCTCTACTGTCGTCGTGGGCCACCTGCCCCCGCCCAGCATGCATGTGCTCACCACGACGCTCTACTGTCGTCGTGGGCCACCTGCCCCCGCCCAGCATGCATGTGCTCACCACGACGCTCTCCTCCCCACAGGTGCGTGGTCGTCGTGGGCGGCACCGATGGCTCGGTGCATGCGCGCGCCCTAATTAGGAACGGATCGAGCGAGTCACCGAGCGATGGCGCCGTACCGAGCACTCAGCTCGACGAAACCCTCGAGCCGATCACCTTGAAGCCTCCGCACGGAGGTCCAGTCATTGCTCTAACGCCCATCGGCGCAGTGGCCGCGGGACGCGAATCGGGCCTGCTCGCCTCGGGTGCGCATGACGGTACGCTACGGATCTGGGACTTGGCCAAAGCGTTCAAGGGGGAGAGTCAGGCATGCCTCTTTGGGCTCGGCGGTTACAAGGTGCGTGGCTCCTCCCTGAAAGTGCCACTGAGTGCCTCCTCGATTGCTTCACTAGTCGCATGCCTCACTGAGTGCCTCCTTGATTGCTTCACTAATCGCATGCCTCACTGAGTGCCTCCTCGATTGCTTCACTAATCGCATGCCTCACTGAGTGCCTCCTCGATTGCTTCACTAATCGCGTGCCTCACTGAGTGCCTCCTCGATTGCTTCACTAATCGCATGCCACTTTTTCCTCGGCGGCTGTCCTAGGTGTGGCTCGGCAGCGTGTGCACCGACGGGCGGCGGCTCGTGTCCGACGGTCGCGATAACTGCGTGCTCGTGCACGACTTTAGCGAGGAGGCCGTGACGCGAGGCTCCGATGGGCAGGAGGCGGAGCGCGAGGATTGATGCCGGGTGCGCGGCAATCACCATTTGAATGAAAACGGATATGACGCAAGATGAAATGCAACTTGTGGGAAAAGCAACCCATTTTTGTCTTTGGTGCGCTCTAGTCTGTCCTCCTGCTGCTTTTCTCCTCGATCTCTTGCGGAGTGACTGCGTGCATGGTTTGGGACTGCAAAAATCTCGATTGGAATTACGAATTTTTAGCGAAACACACTGACATTATCAAGTATAAAACGTTCAACAAACTTGATTGCTTCCGGCTTCTTCTCCTATCCGTTTTTGAAAAAGCATGCAAACCCGTTCGCGGCGCGACAGAATTCCTATGATAAATTCCTAGACTGGGAACCCATGGGCAAGCCGTGCAGGCAAGCCTGCTGGTGTGATTGTGCGTGGCACACAAATCATGAGAGCCTCGCGGGCAAGCTCGCGGGCGAAAGAGGGACAGGGTTTGAGTGTCAGTGCTCATCGCAAGCAATCCATGCGTCTGCCCAGCCATCTGCACACCAAAGCCGCACCAGATGAAGAGTATGTTGCCGACATGCCACTGGAGAGTTGTGTGCTGCCTGTTGCGGCCGATATTTGTGATATTCGTGTGGAACCAGGAACGCACGAGGAGGCAGATGAGGACGAAGAAGACCGGTTGGTCCGCCGGCGGCACAACATGTACTTCCATTTTAAGCAAGAAATCCTTTCTGGAGTGATGTCTGGACTACTGACCTCTGGACTACTCGTCATACTCGTTGCGATCTACCTTCTCACGCGAGCCGACGAGTCCGCATCATTGCCTGTTCAAGGACCACATTCTTCGCTGGCACAGCTTCCCAGCTCACCACCTTTCGTGAGATTGACAATCATGACACCACTGCCGCCACCAACGCTGCCACCGTCACCTGCTTTTCCGCCGCTAGCATCGCCACGTCCGCCCCCGTCACCATGCCCTTCACCTGCTCTTCCGCCAATAGCATCGCCACGTCCGCCCCCGTCACCATGCCCGTCACCTGCTCTTCCGCCAATAGCATCGCCACGTCCGCCCCCGTCACCATGCCCGTCAGCACCTGCTCTTCAACCACGTCCGCCGCCTCCGTCACCAACTTGTGTGCGCCAACGGAACCAATGCACTCTCGCAAACGTCCTGCCACCATTGCCCGTCTTGAGTGACGCGAACCGTGTGACGGAGCGCGCATGGCACAGCTACGTGCACACGGTCTACGGATCGCCTCTGCCTGCAGGGCAAGTGATCGACCTCAACACCTTCACGTGGTTCTTCACCGATGACAACCCCAGCACAGCACGAGCGGGGGCAGAGGAGGATGCTGAAGGCAATGCACCTACAGAGCTCCTCCGTTCCCCACACCACTGCCTGTCTGTGTGCGAGGCCAACTTGAACGAACCGACCTACGAAGGGTCACCGTGGGTGTGCAAAGCCCCCCCTCGCGTCTTTGGCGCGTGCCATGCGTTCCTGTCGATAGGTTTCTTCGTCCGACGCTCTGTCTGGTCTGAGCCTACGGCCTTTGAGCAGTGCAGCCGCATTGAGGTGAGCCACGTACTAACCACCTTTAACGGGGGTGAGCATGGCGTCTCGTGGTTCTTCCACACCGTCGGATCGGGCATCTTTCTGGACTGCACTCAACTGCCCACCAGGGGGCGAACCGTCGTCTATCGTGATCGCCGCGATTTTTCGCGCGTCGAACACCGCCAATGGGAGAACGACGGGGACTTTCCAAAGACGTGGATGGGGGCGAACGGCGTGGCCATGATCATCTTCACGCAGGCCGACTTCGCAATCTATGGCCTCTCATCACCGGGGCACCGCAGCCCGCGCGCGGAGATTCTCGTCAAACTCGAGAACAATGAGGCGTCGGAGCTGGGTGGGGGGGATCGCGGCGTTTGCCTGGAAGGCCCGGGCCTCCGAGTGAAGCTATTTGCAGGGTGGCACGGCGCCACGCGCTGCGTGTGTTCGCCGCTGCACAAGGGCGGCAACGACTTCTTGCATTGCGAACATTGATTACCGTCTAAACGAGCGCGACGGAGAGGTTCAAAGGCCTCTGGGTTGGCACGGGGGCGTAGCTTGATCGCCGCGCCTAGGGCTGAGCCCTCTGCAGCCGACGAAGGGGCAGCCAACAGGGCGATGGCCGAGAGAGAGGCAGGCCAAGAAGCGTGAGCACGAAGAACTCGAGCTGGCGCTCGCCATCTCTGCGTCCCTGGCGGAGCAAGAGCAACAAGAACAACGTACCGCCTCGCCGCCGCAGGCCCGCAGCGCGTGCGGCGATGCAGCCACCTCCTCTGGAAGAAGAGCAGCCTGTCGCGTCTCCTTGGGACATGGGACTCTTGGAGAGACGCCGTTGCGGACGCCCAACGACGCCTCTCCGAGAGTCATAGAGCAGATGGTGCGGCAGCTGGTGGGGATGATGGGCGCAGCTTTAGGAGCAGCTTCAAGCAGCGGCCCAAGCGCGTCGGCCTGCCCACCTATGTATCTTATACATGTTTACCTACATATGTCAGCCCCACCGGCCCATTCTCCTGCCTCGCCCGAGGAGACAGTGTGCATCATTTGCATGGATGAGCCGCGCGCAATACCACGCTCGTGCATGGCGATACGGGCCACGTTTGCTGCTGCCTCAAGCGGTGTATGCTCATACAACATCGAACATGATCTCTAGGCCACACAAGGGCCTCGCGTGCTCATTGTGCCGAAACCCCACATCGACGTCGTCATCCGGCTGTTCTCGTAAACCCCAAACCGGGCGATCTTTGACTTGACTTGACCTGAGCTGAACGTGCGTTGCGTGAAGGGGAGTGTGAAAGGAGAGGTGAACTTCGTCAAGTTCATGGCGTTCCCGAATCCGGAGACGGGCGCAGTGCCCGGCCACTTTGAGAGTTACGTGTACGCTATGTCGTGGCGTCCGGCGTGGAACCTGGACGCATGCCCTGGCCAGAGGTATGCGGCGCCCGGTGTCCTCGCGCTCACCACTAATACACTCAATGTCCATGGCCTGTGGCCCAACTATGATCCTGCACGACACAACGGGTCCACATGGCCGCAATATTGCGGAGCATACCAGCCGTGCAACGCCACTCACGACGTGGGGCAGATGTGCCCTCCGGAAGCGGCGGTGTACTCTGAGTACAACGTCTCCTCCAAGTGGCACACGTATGCACTTGAGTACGCCTTCTCGACACTGGCCACGCACGAGTGGGCGAAGCACGGCTCGTGCACGCCGTGGGCTTTTCCCAACCACTCCGTGGGGCAGCGAGGCTACTTTGCCAAGGAGGAGGAAATCTACAACATCGTGCAAGCGGGCCAAGGCTGGGCGCTCCTGCGGCAGCACATTGGGAGCTCGGTGAGCGCAACGGCGCTGCGAGCCGCGTTTCAGCTGGATGCGGGCGGCGCGGCGCCAGCGATCCAGTGCCACAGCTGCTCCTTGAGCGAGGTGTGGCTCGGTATAGCGGCTGATGCGGACTGGATGCCGCGCATCAACATTAGTGCATGGCAAGGCGTCAACATTAGTGGTCAGGACACGTGCAGATCGTGCTCCACCATCACTGTTAATGCTTGGACAGGTTGCCCGGCACCTCCCGCACTCCCCGCCGCACCACCCGCGATGCTGACCCTGGCAAATGCCTTGCTCGTCCTCGTCCTCGTCCTCATTCTTCTGCTACCCATCACGCGTATTCTTCTGCTCGCCATCCCTGGATGCGTGCCACGGCCCCGTCGCATTCACAGCACCAAGGCGCGAGCGGAAGCGGCCATGGATGAGGGCGAGAGTGGCGGTGGCTTCGACATGGAGATGAACGAGGCGGCCTTAGCCGCGACACGGCAGGTACGATGACGACGGCGCCGAGTGCCTTGCCGCGTGCACTTCGCCATACGAGACGCTGACGGGTCAGGTATGCGGTTCAGTCCGATGAAGGCAGGCAGGGCATGCACGCGATGAGGACTAAAGAGCCAAAAGTTGCTGTCTACCCGACGGGCTAGGGCATGGGGCTGCGGCTGGTATGCTCAGGGTATATGCTACGGGCGGGGTTAAGGCAGAGAGCGCGGATACGAGGGGCACCCTGCGCGAGCGGCCGAGGTGCGTAGGAGCAGCCACGCGGCGGCGATGCACATAGTTGGGCAGCCGGCTGCCCGCTGGACACAATCATGTAAGTGTCAGACTTGACTGCGTATTTTTCAGGTACCACACATGTCATTGGAACATACATCGACCACAGTAGAACCACAGAGAAATCGAATAATAATCGAATATCGCGCTGTGAGAGAGGGCAGAGAGCCGATGCGCGTGCTGGCCGCGTGCGCGGGACAGAAGGCGAATGAGATTTCCGATATTCCGAAGTGGCGAGACTTGCCTTCCTGTGGCTTCTCTGAAAGTCTTCTCAAAGTCTCAATCATGAGGTCGTCAATCAAATGTGTTTGAGCCAGCCCCTTGAGCCAGCCAAGCCTCAAAGTTCTTGATTGTCCTCGTGATTGAATCGATCTGTGAACGGTGCCTAAACACCTGGAGGCCCACGCCCCTCCTCAATACTTAATCCAGCAAACCCTACCAAAATTCGACGTGTCCTAAGTCGCTAAATGTAACGTCGATGGTTAAGGTAGTCCGCTCGCACTCATTAGGGTAATTTTGGAAATCAGCCCTACATAAATCAATGAGTCCCAAGGCCCCCGGGGCGGGGGAGGGTGGGGAAAGAATGGACAACGGTGGAGCCAGACAGT
>Ga0210240_100135_pt1 | contig 55483 bp, 29 predicted proteins | sample ChrtobMetP5a_4mM_FD_155463 | JGI IMG/M metagenome (GOLD analysis project Ga0210240, IMG submission 155463) | Chrysochromulina tobin associated microbial communities from unialgal haptophyte culture, Seattle, Washington, United States - P5a_4mM | ecosystem: Host-associated > Algae > Haptophytes >...
TAGACGTCGCACGCGGAGTGCGCAAAGGGTGTTCTAGACAGACAACCCCCGACTCACGCCTGGAAAAACACGCGCTTGCGGGAAGTGATCGCGATTCTAAGTTCGCGCCCGATTAGGCAATCGGGGCGCGGTGCCACGCTCCAGGGGCCACAAAGGGGCAAGGGCCACACTCAGGGGGCACACACTAACACGTGATGGTGAGAACCATCCAACGGGTAAGTGCCCGGTCACGGCCGAGCATTCGATCCGACTAAGTGGCCGAGCGGGCCGCATTCGATTCGCCTAAGCTTGTATTAAGCATTTCCTTCGGACGGAGCACATGTTTTGCGTGCTCAACCCGGACTTCTTGGTGTGAAGACCCAACAAGTCCGGGTTGAGCAAATTTTTTTCAGTGCTGAACCCGGACTTGATGTGTGAATTCACGGTTAATCGTTAAACATGAGCTCAACCCGGACTTAGCAAGTCCGGGTTGAGGACGTTCATGGCTTCCACACCTGTTTCGTTGTGAACCCCAGCTCAACCCGGACTTGGCAAGTCCGGGTTGAGCTCTTGTTTTTTGGAATCTTTGGAATCATTGGAGAGCACGTCGCGCGCACAACCATGTCCGCTGGCTCGCTTGGCCTTTGGTCAGGGGTGCTCTCGTGTCCCATGGATCGCTGGTTCGCGTTCGTCCTGCATCCGACGCGACATCACTGTCGTTGTTGTGCATCCCGTCATCACGCGCCGAGTGCGATTTCCTGGCGCTGTGGCGCACGTGACCGCAGTTCAAGGCTGGGTTTTGGAATACAATCAGCTGACCAGTGCTTGGCACATCTTCTTGTTTTGCTTCTTGCGCAACGTCAGCGTTCCCTCTGAGCACATGGTGGTCATGAGTTGCATTCCAATGTCACTCACGTTAGGCCTTGAGCATCATTGGCATGGAGGCCTCTGAGCACAGTGCCGTCCTCAAGGCGCCCCTTGGTCATGATGGCCATCTATCTCTTGGACTTCTCGAAGCGCTATCACGGTAACCCCGCTCAGCTGCTGGACTGCCCCCAGGGGCCTGGGCCTTCCGTGCTACACCGTATGCCACGGTGCACGGGGCCACGTCCGCGGGCGCAGCGGATGTTGAACGTGAAGTGTTACCCGTGGTTGCTGTACACAGCAAACTACTTCATTTGTGTCGCTGACGGCAAGATCCCAAGAGGAGCCCCACAGTGCTTTGCGCGTGGGAGGACCGACGGCTATGAGGCCTCGGGTACCAGCTTGGGCATGGCGGTGCATGGCGGTGGCAGGACAAGGTAGTAGCGTGTCCCTGTTGTAGGACACTTGTGAGAGTGTCGCGCCCGCCCCCGCGCCCAAGAATTCCAAGAATGTGACCGTACCAAAAGCAAGGTGTGTGTGACCAGCAGAGAACTAAGGTAAGCAGCCATGGTAAGAGCTACTCACCATGGCTACACACGTACACAGTCACCCCAGAAACGAGAAACGACAAACGGGGGTGGGGAAGCCGGCGGTAGCACTCTAAACATTTATGGGCGGGAGCACTTTCTCCCCCTTCCCCCCCACCCCCCTCAATTACGGTACAAGCCAAAACATGCCTAAAATAGATCGAAACAGGGACTTCCAGAAGAGTCCCTCATTTGTGTTTTGCCCGACTCGTGGAGATGAGAAGCGACCCGGTGCCCAGGGTGTGCGAGACGCCCGAGCATCGAGCAGATCCCTCTTTGCGACGATCTGCCACCGCGCCCAATACGCTGCTGCCACAGCAGGAGCACACACCGGCGAAGCATATCCTCCAGCCCGGCACGCAGACGATCATCGGCGACCTTGACCACCTGAAGAGACGTCAAGCAGAGAGCACACGCCTCCGAAACGAATGCTGTGCCGCGCACATGGGTCCTGCGCCAGCACTGGACTATGAGCAGAATGTTCGCAACCGCGCTGTGTCGAGCATCAGCGATGGCGCCGCGTTGTGTGCTGGCGCTGGCTTGAGTGAGGCCCGAACGCAGCAGCCTGCACCGCCTGCCCCCGCTGCTGCCGCGCCCTCCCCCGCTGCTGCCACCGCCTACGGAGGTGGCGCCTTTGAACTGTGGAGAGATGCTCTCTATGCAGCTCAGGCGCAGCGGCGCTTGAGCCGTAAGGTCCGCACGTACCTTACCGGCGCTCGACAAGGCGCTCATGCGAGCCGAGATGGCCTCGCGAGCGTCGTCGCGGGCGCTGATGACGGCTCGAAGCGGCATGGCGAGCCGTTCGTGACGCCCAATCCTGGGCTGCAGAGACCAACGCCCAAGGCCAAGCAGCGCCCATCACAGCGCCCACAGTCGGGAGATGCCCTGAGGGGTCGGAGTGGGACGCACCTGATGAGTGATGCAATCAGTAGGCAATCAGCATGCAATCAGGGTCGGAGTGGGGCGGCGAGCCGAGCCAGCCTTGCAGAGCTATCAGCAGCTGAGGAGCGGAGGAAGTGGACGCGTCCACGGTACCCTGATGGCCTCTAATTGCAAATGCTTAGTGTAAGCTGATTGCATGCTGATTGCATACTGATTGCATACTGATTGCATGATGATTGCCTCCCTCATCAGGTCCGCGCCTCAGCTGTCTGTGCAAGTCGGACTCTTCACCACAGCAGCGGCTCCCCTCAGCTCGCCTCTGCACGCAGCCTTTGGCTTCCCGCCAAAACGGAATCCAAACGGGCGCACTCCCCCACCACGATGCACCCCGGCGCCTTCGCGTACCTTCATGCCCATCACGCTGGTCTGGGCGCTGAACGGCCCACCAGCGTCAGCGTCGACAGATCCTGCGGCGGAGGTCACGTCTGTGATGCCGGAGGTCCGCGAGGCTCCGCCTGCATGTTGATTGCATTATGATTGCATTATGTTTGCATTATGATTGCCTCCCTCATCTGGTCCGCGAGGCTCCGCCTGCATGTTGATTGCATTATGATTGCATTATGTTTACATTATGATTGCCTCCCTCATCAGGTCCGCGAGGCTCCGCCCGATACACGCTCCGCTCGGCAACGCTCGAGGGAGGCGCTCGAGGCGGCGCTCGCTCTGAACGCCGAGTTGTACGTCGAGCTCGCTTTTGACGCCTCCACCGGAGCTCACGATCTCGGCGGAGCTCACGATCTCGGCGATGACGTGATTGCCGCCGCCACAGCGTACGACAGCCGGCACGTGGCGCTCGGCTGGGCCTCGAGGCGACTCCAGGTGGCTCTCGTGACCGACCCGACGCACAGCCGGCTGCCCGTCCGCGAGCGGCACGTGCGCGAGGCGATTAGCCGTAACCGGTACGTGGCGCCAGAGGACGAGCCAGCGACCGTGCAACGGTACCAGCAATTGACGAGACGCAATCAGAAGAAGAAGGCGCGATGGCAGCTCGAGCACTCCATCTGGGCACCGAGGCTCCATAGCGGGAACTCGAGGGACTTTTTCGAGACTCCGGAGGCGATGCGTCCATTGTTCTTAGCGGATTGGTCTGTGGCGGTAACGGCAAGCCGATGACCTCGGAGTACCTCTGAGTGCCTCTGAGTACCTTTGAGCACCTCTGAGTGCCTCTCGTGATTTTGGCGGATGGGTCTGTGGGGAAGCACACCCACGAGCTGCCGAAGCTGAAGACTCTGATGACCTCTGAGTGGATGCTGATGGCATCTGAGCGCCTCCCTCATCAGGTGCGCACCCATCAGCTGTCGATGCTGATCCTGGGGAATCGGGCGCCGTCCAGCACGGGGCGCCGCGACATGGAGCATGACGGCGGAGGCCGTTTGGCCGAAGTGGACGAAGTCGACAGGGTCAGGGAGGTGCTGTGGCAGCATCACCGCCTCATCTATGGCAGCTTCGACTACTATGCGTCTCTCTACTCCGAAGGCCAAACGGCAGAGGGCGAGCCCGATATCTACAACATGAGCTTCAACGCGTTCTTGCGCTTCATGGACCAGTGCCAGCTGGTCTCCAAGGACGTGTCCAAGGGCGAGTTTCAGACCGTCTGGGTCGCCGTCAACGCTGTCGACAAGGCGACTGCCGATGAGGATGAGTTCAACTCGAAGAGCGCACTCAACCGTCAGGAGTGGCTGCAGGTCCTCGTGCGCTGCGCGATCCTCTTGCACAGCAAGCGCGACGTCTCCGAGTCGGTCAACGAGCTCCTCACGCACAATCTGCTCCGTCTCTTGCCGCCGGCCGCACTCCAGAACTCGAATGCCTTTCGGAAGCGCTTCTGCTACTTGGAGGCACCGACAACGGTCCTCGAGAGCCATCGGCAGTCTCTCTTTGCGCTGTACGATGCCTACGCGCAGGTCAGCCATGGGATGCAGGATCGGCTCAAGGATGACTCGCTGATGAGCATCGGTGAGTGGCTCACCTTTGTTCGGCACGTTGGCCTGGTCGAGTCCGGTCAGGTGACTGAGCTGGCCGCTAAGCAAATCTTTCTCTGGTCCCGCATCCGCACCGCCAAAGATCTGAGTGGGGCCTCCGAGGCGAAGCTGCGCCACATCACCCCCACCGACTTCCTCGAAGCTCTGGTGCGGCTGTCCCTCGTCGTCGCGTTACCCACGGACCTCGAGCTCGAGGAAGCGAATGCAGCAGACGCCGGTGAGTTCCTCCTCGCCATGCAGACTCACTCCCCCATAGAGTACCAGAGCTTCCTCAGCACGCACCGGCCTCGGCACCAGGATCACGACGGCTCCGACTACGCGGCGCATGCACTGCAGCCCTCGGAGCGCTGCCTTGAGCACCTCATCAAGCTGATTGTGCGCACGGTCCAGACAAACACGAGCCACAGCGCCAGTAAAGACATATTGGCGCTCGATAGGACGGTCGTGGATTCTGAGGCGGCCAAGTTTCTCAAGCGTCGGCAGCAGAATATTAGCCTGGCCCGCTTCGAGTCCAACGACGCGCTGAGCAAGCTCAACTTTTCGGAGACGCTCACAAGCGCAGCAGCCAAGAAGATGCAGACAGCCGCCGCGATCATGATCCAACTGCTGCTCAGGGCACGAAAGGCTAGGAAGGAGGTGAGGGAGCGCAGGCTGAGGGCGGATGTGCCATCATTGACCACTTGAAGCTGAGAGACTCGGTGACCTTAGTTAGTAAGTAAGTAAGTAAGTAACGACCGCCGCGGACGAGCGCGCTGCGCGGCAACGGCACACGTGGCGAGGGCGCGGGAGAGAGGCTCGGGGTGTGGAGCCGCCCTTTGAGACGGTGGGGTGGAGAAATTGACTGGAGCTCACTGACTGGTAAGGACTTGTTCCGATTAGTCAAATAGTCCCTAAAACAGAATTAAAACTTGGGCCACGCTTTTTACCTAATGCGCTCCGCGCCCGTACGCTGTACAGCACCGGGAATGGGAAAACGCGCGACGACCGCGGTCGCCCGCACCACAACGGCAGGACCACAGAAGCACTTGCCACGCATAGTTGGTGGATGATTGAATCATCCACCCACTATGCGCATGCGCCGCCGATACCGCCCTCATACCGAAGGCCGACACGGCTTGCCATCGTGTATCTCACGCAGGGCAAACATAGCAGCTACAAGGACCGCGACACACAGGCCAACTTGCACATGAGCGTGCGGTTGCTCTACCGCAACTACAACGCCGCGCATCGTGACGATGTGCTCTTCCTTCATGCGCCTGGAGATGTGACGCTCGCGCAGCGCCAATCAATACTCGCATTGTGCACACCTGGCACAGCGCGTTTCCACGAGCTCGCAGCGGAGCACTTTGCGCTGCCGGACGGCCACCGGGCGTGGGCTCCGCCAGCGCGCTGGTGGTACATGCGCAGGTTCTCGGTCGGCTACCGCCACATGATCCGCTTCTTCGCGATCGGCCTGTGGCCAACTATGGAAGCGCTCGGATACGAGTACGTGATGCGTCTCGATGACGACTCGTACATCTGGTCGCCCATCCGCCGCAGCCTCTCATCCACTATGGATGCGCGCGGTCTCGACTACGTCTATCGTCTCGCTTCTTGGGAACGTGGCCACGTGCAGACCATGCGCGATGGCTTCCACGAGCTGGTGCGCGGCTACGCGCGCCGGCACGCGCTCGACCTGCGCTGGCTTCTTGGTCCGTGCGACCTGGCCAATGCGACCACCACGGCCGAGCGCGCGGAGCGCTTCTCCTTTGACCACTGCGGCTCAATGTATGCCATCTACAACAACTTTTTCGCCACGCGTGTAAGCTTCTGGCGCCGCGCGGATGTGGCCGCCTTCTTACGATTTGCGAGCGAGTCGGGAACCATCTACACGCAGCGCTACGGCGACGCGCTCTGGCACGCGGCGGCTCTGGCTATGTTCATGTCGCCGATGCGCCTCGCGTTGCTTGATGACTTTGCGTACGAGCACGCAACCCGGACCGTCTACCACGGCGTTCGGCTGCCCAATGGCAAGTTCGTCCATTACTGCCGCAGCAGCGGAGTGGACGGTAACAGCGCTGACGGCAACGGCGGCCGCAGCGATGGCGACCGTGACGGCAACGGCGGTGGCGGTGCACCCGACGGCGCTAATGGCGGTGGCGGTGCACCCGATGGCGTGGTTGTAGCGCAGCAATGGCAGAACAGCGGTGATGACGCGAACGCAATCATCCGCAGAGGCCCCCCGTGCGCCGATGAGGCGGCCGACGAGCCGAACGGGTGCCTCAGCTACGGCGGCATCGCGCTCGCGACTGGCGGCGCCGCTGCGCAGCCTGAGGCCATCGAGAGGCTGTCCAACCTCTCACTTGCGGCGCTGCGCTGCCCGGAGCCGGACTCGCTCTACCGCTCGGCGTGCCTCTACGCGCCGCATGGCCGGCTACTCGGCCTCTTTGCCATGTGGGTGACCGTGGAGCAACTCGACTGCACTCGCGGCGGGCCGCTGCCTTTTTTTTGTGACACTCGTGCCTTCAATCGAAGTGGCTTTACTCATTTTGCGCATGAGCTCCAGCACTTGCGCGGGATCGCCACGCGGCTCGCGGCGCCGCAACCCCTTAAGCCAAACGGTCGCCTCCACCGCGTCCTTCATCAGAATATCGACAGCGTATTTGCGCAACGGCAGCGACGTGCCGCCTGCAGTAACTGGTGCTTTGCGAGCGCCAGCCCTTCGCCATCCGAGTACGCATGTTATGGTCGTGCGTATGATATGTTCAAGCAGTTGGCGGCAAGACGTCCGGTTGGGGACACCAGCGCCCTCATGATCCGTTCGACGACTCGGAACAGCGCTTGGTCCCTCTGGAATCGACGACTTGGGCGGCCGAATCCTGTGTCAGGAGGCGTCCGCGACCAGGAGTGGAAATTTGCGGATAACTTCGTCATTCCAGCGAACCGATCCTGGAAGCCGAACAAACCCCTCGTTGTCGTACCTGAGACATAACGTAATGGCACGTTCTCGTTTGGTCAGATGGCGTTCTTCACACTTCAGAATGATGGCCGGTCAATACACGTGGGTCAGTCTTCAGAGATCAGACATATCGTGGCTGCTGTGTGCTGACTGAGGTACGGTTTCCACTCAACCTTTCGCGCTATCGTTTGGAAGTTGGCGCGGGAACGGACGTCTGAGATTACATTTTATCTTCCGGAGCATCAAGGTTATACGTTTCTCCGCGCATGGTTTCTCGTTTCTGCGTCACGTTACTAAAAGTATGTTTGGCGCTATTCAGGCTTATTCACGTTTCACCGTATACTCCATACAGGGTACCGTACTACTTAACACGCCGGGTGAAAATTATAGCAGTCGAGTGCAAATCGCTGCGTAGATCGTAGTACAGCTGTTTACCTTGAGGCGCGCGGAGGGCGGTGCGGCGCGCGGTGCTGCGCCCCCCTCGGGGCCCACACTCTTCCGAAGAGGCGAGATCTCCCTGCGATCTCCGCGCGGCGACTCCCGATCTATTCTCAGCGGAGTGTCGACGTTCCTAGGGACTGGCCGCGGTCACCAAGCCGATTGCGAGGCCGAGGTGGCTCGCGCCCGCGCTCGCGTCGCGCAGGATGCATGGCATCCCGATCTGCAGAAACTCGGCGCTGTGCACAAAGCGCAATCGCAGCCGCGCATCCGCGCCGTCGCGCAGCTTGTCGAGCGACCCGGTGCCGGCGGCATCATCTACGCGGAGCAGCCGTGCCGCTTGCTTGACGCCCACACAGTGCAGCACGATCTCGGTGCCGACGGGCACTGGGCTGGGCAGCCGGAGCGCATGCACGCTCACCTCGAGTTCCCACACCACTGCCGCGCCCGGCAGCACGCCCGCGGGGAAGCTTCCGGGAAGCTTCCCCGGATGAGCTGCCATGAAGGGTGGCGGCACCGAAGCAAAGAACGGCACGGCATAGGGGGACGGGCCGTTGGGGAGCCGTTGGTGAACGCCTGCTCGAGTTTCGTAAGACGGGCCGTTGGGGAGCCGTTGCTCCAGGAGAACCATGCCACGGCGCAGCTTAGCCTTCGCGTCACGCACTTCGAGGCAGAACGTGGCTGACTGGCCCGCCTCGGCGCGCGTGACAGCTGATTCCTTGTGCTTGATGGACAGTACCGAGACAGGCGTCCAACGGCCGTACGCGTCCGGCCCCAAGAGGTACTCTCTCTCGCCCGTGGCCATCGGGGACGGGACGGGAGAGGAGAGAGGCGACGGCGGCGAGGAATGGGCGCCGTGGTGAGCGCCGCTGGAATGGGCGCCGCTGCCGTTGCTGCCGCCAGGTGCGCTGGCGCTGTGCTGGGCGCTGCCATGGCTGCCGCGCGGGGCGCTGTGCTGGGCGCTGCTACCGTTGGTGCCATGGAGGTGGGCCTCGCGGCGTTCACAGCTCGCGTTCACAGTGCTCGCGTTCACAGTGCCATGGAGGTGGGCCTCGCGGCTCGCGCGGCGCTGTGAACGCTTCGAGCGGCCGCCGCCGCCGCTGCAGAAGCCCTCGAAGGCGTCGGGTTGGCTGTGTCGCTGGCTGGCGTACTGCTGGCTGGCGTACTGCTGGCTGGCGTGGTCGGCCGAGGGCAAGCTGAGCGCGGGAAGTACCGGTAGGCCGCCAGCGCCGGCGGGCAGCGCACAGGCGGAGCTGACCGCGTGACGCATGGATGCATATAGCGTGCCACTGAGCACCGTGCCCGAAACGACCAACGAGTCGCCAGCGGCGGCCGCGACCTCCGAGAGCGTGTTCCCGGGAGAGCCAAGCCAGCTGTCGGCCGAGGTCGGGAGATGTCGGGAGATATCGGGAGACCCATGCCAGCTGTCGACTTTGGGCGCCGTGGTGAGCGCCGGATCGTCAGCTGTGAGCACGAGGCCATCCCCGCCAACCGACGGCGGATGATGCCCATCGATTGTGAGCATGGCTGGCTCGTCCCAGAGTGACTGCCACTCGACGCAGGGACGTAGTCGCGAAACGCACGCGCAAAGGAGCTCGAGCCCCCGACCAGTACGTGATGACGTGGCAATCAGCGGGGTGACGCCACCGAGCGAGACTCGAGCAGCGGCGGCTCGCTGGGCGGCGACGTGCAGGGCGGCGGCGCGCTGGGCGGTGGCGATCGCTTCTTGGTGTACGCTCCCTGGCAGAATGCCCAACATGCTATTCGAAAGGCTGCCCGTAATGTTGCCCGGCATGCTGCCCGGCTCGGCCGTACCAGTGGTGGCCGCGGTGGCCGCGGCGGCCACGGTGGCCGCGGTGGCGGGCGAGTGCGTGGGCGCTGCCGCGAGCGATGCTGATGGCAACGGCATCTGTAACGGCATCTGTAACGGCATCTGTAACGGCATCTGTAACGGCATCTGTAACGGCATCTGTAACGGCATCTGTAGGGGCGCCGTCAGCGGCGAGGGCGGCATCGAGGGCGGCATCGAGGGCGGCAGTGCCTCTGACGGCGACGGCGGCGGCAGCGGTGATGAGGAAGCAGGCGGTAGCAGCGGTAGCAGCGGTGGGATGGAGCTCGCTACGGCGCTCGCCATGTCAGCCGCAGTCACATCCGTACAAGCATCCGTGCACGGCGATGCCTCGCTCGCTACGGCGCTCATAGTGGCGACACCGGCGAGGCCATCGGCAGCCGCGGGCGGCGGCGTCGAGCGCCGCGTCGAGCACTCAGCGGCAGCGGCGGAGGCGGCCACCGCCGCTTCCCTTCTGGAGGCAGCCATGGAGGCAGCACGACAGGCGAGATCGTCAATCTGCGCCAGGTCACATATATGCTCGGGCGGCGGCAGTCCACGCTGGTGCAGCAGCTCGCCCACCTCGCGCGTCACCCGCTCGAGCTGGGATGGGCTTGCGACGTCCACGCGCGTGAGCACCACCACGCACGGCAGGTCGAGCGCTGCAGCGAGCGCTAGGTGCAGCGCGGTGGTGGACATGGCGCCGGTCCCGCCACCGCCGCCGCCGCCGCCGCCGCCGCTTCCGCCGCCGCCGCCGCCGCCGCCGCCGCCGCCGCCGCCGCCGCCGCCGCCGCTGCCGCCGCCGCCGCTGCCGCCGCTGCCGCCGCTGCCGCCGCTGCCGCCGCCGCTGCCACTACTTGCATTGCTGCCACCGCCACCACTGTTGCTACCGGCGCCGCCGCTCGTGATCACTGGCTGGTCGGCACGCACGGCGAGGATCGCAAAATCGGGGGCGTGCGCCGTCAACCCATAGAGGGTCGTCTTGAGGTAGCGCTCCTCCCCGCACAGATCGAGCAGCGTGACGAGCCGCGCGCTCTGCGCGACAATTTCCGAGGCGGAGCTCGTGCCGAATGTGGCGTCGGCCGAGTTGACGAGCCGGCCGTGCGCGTCGAACCCGATCGTATGCTCCGAAATCGACGACGTCGCGCCCGACTGGAGCTCGTGCGGGTGGCGCATGACGAGCGTCCGTGCGGAACCCTGCCCGTTATCGCGCTGGCCGGTGGCAAGGCCGGCAACGAGCGTCGATTTGCCGGACTGCGGTCCGCCCAGGAAGGCAACGCGGACCTCAGGCTTGCTCGTCACCTCGACGGCGCGCACGAGCACCTCGGCCACGGTCGCCTCACCGCCTCCGACGCTCCGTCGGTAGCGTACGAGCATATGAGCCTTGAGCCGGTTGCACATCCGCTGGAGAGTGTGCAGGCTTTCTTCCATGTCCGCTTCGGAGAGCCCACGCAGCGATCCATCGTCTTCAACACCGATCTCGTAAATGGCCTCGCCGCCGCCCTCGGCCAGCCGCCACTTGAGCTGCGTGACGAGCTGCTCGAAGCGTGTGCTCGTCGGCTCGATGAGCTTGAGCTTGTACTCGACGTTTCCTACCTCCACCTCGCGCGCTAAAGGGCCCGGCCGGTCTTCGTCGAGTGCAAACATGGCAGGTCCCTGCATAATATCACCATGCACAGGCGTGATTAGCTGATTGCCTGTTTTAGGAGGCCTCAAAACACAGCACCCTCAGCTATCTCGATGTCAAACGCGAGTTTACATGTACATGTACGGTGTGGACATGCATGCCTAGTCGTGTTTGTTGTGAATCGCTTGGCCGTCGCGCCCTCGTGCCATGTTTACCGCGCTCACCCTCGTCGACCAGGCCAACTCACTCGACGATCTCGACCACAACCACTTTCATGAACGCGTTCGAGTCGTGGTCCAACTCCTTCTTCACTCCTCCACCTTCGCCACCTGCTGATTGGTGGATGGACGCGTGCGCCCGCTGGCCAGCCGACGAGCGACTTCTCGTAGTTTTCATCGGATCGGTGCTCCACGCTCTGGCACTCTACATCAGCTGCGGAGTCTTCGTGCTCGCAGAGCGGAAGAATTTCTGGAGCGCGTACCGACTCCCTCGTCAGCGCCCCGATCTGAAGGCGGACACGCCCGAAAACGTTCAGCTAAACAGGCGAGCCTTCTACGAGCAGATACTCGGCACCTTCTTTGTAGTACCGCTCTGCCTCTACCTCGCCTACCCCATCATTGCCTCCTACATCACCGTGTGCGACCCGCTTCCGCACGCACGCATATGGTGCCGTGACATTGCCTTGATGATCGTCGGATGCGACACGATCTTCTACTGGACGCACCGCGCGCTCCACGCGTCGCCCTTGCTGTACAGGACCATCCACAAGCAGCATCACGGGTTCAAGGCGACGACGGTTTGGGCGAGTGAGTACTTTGGAATCGTCGACCTGATACTCAACGTGCTCCCTGGGATCGTCCCATCGATGGTGCTGGGCTCGCACTTCACAGTGCTCATGCTCTTCACAGTGCTGCGTCAGTGGCAGACTGTCCAGAGCCACAGCGGCTTCGACCTGCCTTTTGACCCCTTCAACCGGGGGCTCTTCCACGGAGGCTCACGACGTCACGACTTCCACCACTCGCACAACCACGGATGCTACTCCGATTTCTTGCCATTCTGGGACTGGCTATGCGGCACGGACCACGCATACAAAGCCTTCTGGACGAAGAACGCCAAGCTCGCAGCATATTGAATGATTAGTATCTCGCGGGCGAGACGTGCAGAGAGTCTGACGTGCCAACGTTGCACGTCCGGTCGGGACCCGGGACTGGTGACGTCACTGACTGTGAGGCGGCCCCGGGCAGCGCAACATCTTCACGCGGTTCGCGGTACGCGCGGCACGACCGACTAAACGTAAACCAAAAAACTCGAAACCCAAACCGCCGTTCAGATCCGTCGCCGGTTGTAACGTGATATCTCATTAAATTCACGTTTTCGCCTGTTCGCCTACCCCGATGCAGCATCGGCCTATGTCCAGACCGACAATCGACGAATCTTCTCACACCACATTCACACGTCAATATCAACATGTCGCCCAGCCTCCTCGACCTCGTCGCTTATGGACCCCGCCTCCCCGGCGCCCGCGACGGCCGACGCCGCCGCACGGCGCACGACCCGTGCTCACGAGGCTGCGGCTGCATTTGGGCGGCGACGAAGCGGCGACGAAGCGGCCTTGCGCGACACGGGCTCGGCCGCCGAGGGCGCTCCTTCCTTCTCGTTGCCCGCCGCGTCATCACTTTGGAGTGCCTCTCTGCCGCGCTTGCTAAGGATCTCGGCAGTGAGCGTCACCGAGCGCTGCTTCTCCTCCTCGGGCATCGGGATGACGCCACGCGATTTGTCGAGGGCGTCCGCCTTCGGGTGCTTCACCGTGCCGAAGAGCGTGTCCATCGTCAGCGTCATGAACCCAAAGTTGTACCAGTTGTACCGATGGTGGATGTAATGGTAGTCGCATCCCATCAAGGGCCACGGCAGCGGCGAGATGTCGGTGTGGATGTAGAGCGTCCACAGGCCCGTGGCCGCCTCCATGAAGAAGACAAACGGCAGCGGCACGGGCACCACCAGTGTGCCGAGGGCGAGGGCAAGGCCCTGGGACCACCCATCCTGCGGCGCGAACGAGTAGCCTGAGAACGCGTTGAGCTGGTCGGCATACTTGTACACGTGATGGTACGCATGCTCGCCGAGCCGCTTGCCGAGGTTCCACTTGTGCAGCAGGTAATCTGCCGAGGCGCAGCTCGAGGCATTCGGACAGCGGGTCAGTAGGAGGGGGCAGTGCAGGAGGGAGAGCAAGAGGAAAGGTAGACGAAATCTACGGCCGGCGGGGGTTGAGACCCAGCCGCATACAGTGGTCGACGAAGATGACCACCTCGAGGAAGGCAAAGTAGCCGAGGCAACCCAGCAGCGTGGGCATCCAGCCGCCGCAGTCGGCCACGTCGTCGCACGTCATCGCCCATCCCTTGCGCTGGAAGAGGTCGGTGAGAATGGGGACGGTGGCATAGAGCGGAAAGGCCGCGTTCGCGACCTCCTTCATGTTCTCAATGAGCGGCTCCGTCACGTTGCTCGTCGGCGCTTTGGGATATCTGCGCGCGTGGTACCAGCGCAAGAGCGGCGGCACCGTCGCATAGAAACCACGCAAGGCCATGTACACAAAAAGCCAGCACGAGAAGAGACCACATGCATCCGAGAGCAGGCTGCCGCCCGAGCCGAGCGCGAAAGCCACGTGGGACGGATCAATCCATCGCTCTAGTAAGCTGCCGAAGAGAATCTGCATGAGCGGCCGGTGCAACGCGCCCATGGATGGAGGAGGTGCAAACGAAATTGCCTCCAAGGGTCGCCGAACAAGACACGCGCCAGGACGACGCGTTTTTCGACAATTCATTGGAGAGTAATGATCACGCACAAAACCAGCACACGGACAATTGTATGCGCGGCAGGAACACCCAAGCACTTAACACAACACGTTGAGTCTTGACGCGACGCCGCACACAATCACTGAGCTCTGAGGGCAATGTCGCATGAAGGAAGAACACCAGACCCCAGTATTCGCCACGAGCTCTGCACGAGCTCAAGCCTACCATCGACGTCGCCACATGCTCCGGCGGCCCCTCCGCATGCCCCAAGGGTGCCCGCATGACTAACGACGGCACGATCCCTACCGACGCCGCCCGAGGAGCCTCGGCAGTGCCCCTACCGGTACGGCTCGGGCTCGAGCCCCTTTTAGGGAAGTCCCTTTTAGGGTTCGCTCGGCGCGCGCGCACGCGCTCACGACGACTTTGGCCGGTTGCGGCGCAGGTGATTGAAGATGAGCTGGCACCGAATCTTTTCCCACTCAGGTCGATCGTTATCCAGCTTATCCGGGTGCACTGCGACGAGCGAGAGCTTATACGCGTCCTTGAGCTTCTGCTCATCGAGCAGCTCTCCAATGGATTTGGGCTCCCACCTGCATGCAATTAGGAGGCACTCAGCATGCAATTAGGAGGCATGCAATCAGGGAGGCATTCGGCTCTCCAATGGATTTGGGCTCCCACCTGCATGTAATTAGGAGGCACTCAGCATGCAATTAGGAGGCATGCAATCAGGGAGGCATTCGGCTCTCCAATGGATTTGGGCTCCCACCTGCATGCAATTAGGAGGCACTCAGCATGCAATTAGGAGGCATGCAATCAGGGAGGCATTCGGCTCTCCAATGGATTTGGCTCCCACCTGCAGCACTTGGGCGCGATCGTGTGCAGGCTGGCGAGCTGCGCCTGCAGGTTCTTCCCATCGGCCCAAGCCTGGACGCGCTTCTCGACCTGGGATTGCGTCTCCTCGGGCTCAAACGGCGCGTGTTGGAACTTATCCGCGTCAGGCAACTTGAGCCGCTTCTCGGGCAAGATTTCGCCGACGGTCATGCCCTCTGGCATCAGAGGCGCGTCCATCGTGAGCTCTTCGAACGCCGAGCGAGGAGTAGGGGCGCCGCCGCCGCCCAACCCAAACATGTCATCGAGGGCGTTACCCGTCGAGGCGCGATTCGTGGCAGGCGGGCCGCCGCCGAGTAGGTCGCCAAAGTCGCCGAAGCCGTCCGACGAGGCGCTGGCGGCGGTCTTGGGCGGGCTCGGGGCGGCGCTGAAGTCACCGAACAGGTCCACCTCCGCCGTCTTGGCGGGCGCTTGGGGCGGCGGCGCCGGCGCGGGCGCAGAAGAAAAGTCGCCAAAGTCGGCGAAGGCAGGCGCGGGCGCGGGCGCGGGCGCGGGAGCTGACGAGAAGTCGCCGAAGTCGGCGAAAGCAGGCGCGGCGGGCGGTGGGGCGGGCTTCGGCGGAGCGGGCTTCGGCGCGGGGGCCGAGTACGAGGAGCTCTCCATAGGCGGGGCCGAGTACGCCTTAGTTGGCGCTGGCTTGGTCGGCGGCGTGGGCGTTCCGTTCCTCACCTTATCGAGGCGCTCGAGCTGCTGCTGAAGGCTCTCGTAGATGTCGGTGAGCGTCTTCCGGCCAGCCTGCCGCTCTGGGCCACTACCCGGAACGAAAGACATTGCCTGGCCCAGACCTTGCTGCGCCTCCAGCAGCGACTGCACGACCTTCTCAAGTGAGCCCTCATAGGTAGGAGGGCCCGCGTTGGCGGCCGCGAGCTGCTTGCTGGCCACGGCGGCTTTGTCCGCGACCATGGACGCAGTCTTCGCGGCCGCAGCCTTGGCCTGTTTCATCATGGCCTCCATGTCGCCGAACATCTTTCGCGCGGTGGCCCAGGATGCACTGACGAAAGCGTCGAAGGTGCGACGACGCTGCGTGACTATGCTGCGCGACTGTGAAATGGGTGTCGAATTCTAAACATTGGCTGTGAAATTATAATAAGCAGGCGAGCAGGTGGCTGTGAAACGCGACGCACTCAACAACAAATTTGTATTTGAGTCACGAAATACGGTACGTAGGACAGTGCATGGTGCTTGGTACAGAGTGGAGGTCTAAGTATTCTGCGCGCAGCAGCGAGGGTGCGAGCGCGATCAGCGAACTTCGCGCCGGTCCGGCGACGGCATCTGCGAGGGCGTCTGCGACGAGGGCGTCTGCCACGACCTCTGCGACGGCGCAGCGCGCCCATACAGTTGATCAAGACGGCGCCGGATGCACGGCGTCGCAAGAAGCCCCGAGACCAGCTGGTCCAGCACCACGTCCGCCTCGGCGTCGGCCTCGCCCGGCACGGCGCCCGCCACGTCGGCGCTGCGCTCGACGTCGAAAGGCTGCTCGCCCGCGCCCGAGACGGCGCCCGAGAGCCCCGCGTGGCCATTCCCCCCCATCGCACCAATCAGGCTATTGAGTCCCGAGAGCTTCGCCGCCGCCTCCGTCGCCGCCGCCGCCGCCGCCGCCGGCCCGGCGTCAGCGGCAGGCGCACCCACCGCCAGCGGCCGGCGCTGCAGCCGCGCCTGCAGCGCCGCAGACGTACTCCGGGCAGAGAGTGGCGTGGCGCCACTAGGGAACATCGCACCCACGCCGCCGTGAGCACCCGCGCCGCCGCTGCCGCCGCTCGCGCTCGCCATGGCGCTCGCCATGGCCACCGCGCCCGTGTCGCTCACGCCGTGCTCGAACCGCTGCGACCAGGCCGTGACATTTTGAGCCGGCTCCAAAGGATCCAAATTTGGCATCTGGAGCTGCTCCAAATTTGGCATCTGGAGCTGCTCGGACCAGACGACCTGCTCCCACGCACTGAGGCATCCCGCAGGCGCGGCGGCAGGTGCCGTTGACGCGCCCACGACGGCGCCTCCACGGCGGTTGCGCGGAGACGAGGAGGGCGCTCGAGCGCCGTCTTGAGCGCCGTCTCGGGCGCCGTCCCGAGCGCCGTCACGAGCACCTTCGACGGCGGCGACGAAGGGGTTGACGCCTGGGAAGGGGGGCAGGGGCGGCATGGCAGGGTGCTCTGGCATCCCTTGCATGCGAGTGCTCGCCGCATTGCATGCGGTTGCAGGCATCTCTGCATGCATCTGGCCCGCGGCGGAGCGGTATGGATCAGTCGGGGTGGCGGCGGAGGCGGCCGCCCACTCGGCCGCCCCGAGGACCCGCCCAGAGTGCTCGATGACAGCGCGACTCAAATCAATAGCTTCCTCCCAGGTGGACGCCGGCGCCATCGCGCTGCTCGGCACAGCGCTCGGCACAGCGCTCGGCACAGCGCTCGGCACAGCGCCCGGCACAGCGCCCGGCACAGCGCCCGCGTACGCGGCGTCATCGGCGAAGAGACTCGCGACGCGCGCGCGGAGCATGTTGTACGATGCCGCCGCCGCGTCCGCGCCCGGGACGACGCTTCCCGCGCCCGGGACGACGCGTCGCGCCGACGCGGGCGAGTAGTCGGACGGATAGCCTTCGGGCATCGCCCACGACGACGCCGGGAGCGTCGTCCCGGGCGGATAGCCTTCGGGCATCGCCCACGTGCCCATTGGGCGCGGCGCCGGCGGTGCCACCGGCGCCGGCGCCGGCGCCGGCGCCGGCGCCGGCGCGCGCGGCACACGCTGCTCCGCCTTTTCGCGTCGGAGCTTCATGACCTCGGTCTGGAGAGCGCGCATCTGGGCCAACAAAGCGAGTCGCTCGGGCGCCGCGTTCGTCTCCCTCTCGATGCGCTCGTTGATGCGCGCGTAGTTGCGCACCACGCGCGCGCGCGTCGCCAGCAGGAGCGTGCAGAACGTCTCATCGTAATTATGGAGCGCCGGGCCGATGGCGGCGCAGAGCGCCGTCTTCGTGTTGCCGCCGAGCGAGTCGGTCAGCAGCCGTGTCAGCTTCGAGTCGCGGAAGGGCACGTGGCTGGTGCCCTTACCTGTGGGGAGGGGAGGGGGGGGGGGCGCCGTGATGAGCACTTGCATGCTGGGTCCGCGGAAGGGCACGTGGCTGGTGCCCTCACCATTCCCAGACGAGAGCGCCGCGATGCAGTTGCCGAGGGCGGCGATCGACTTGTTGATCCGCTTCGCCTCTTCCAGCCGCACCCCCTGCGAGGCGAGATTGGAGGCGAGATTAGGCCGAGATTGCAGGCGAGATTGGGCCGAGATTGGGCCGAGATTGGAGGCGAGATTGGAGGCGAGAGGCGCACCTCCGATCCCGATTTACACACGCGCTCGGAGCCGGCGAGGTCGACGATCGAGAGGAGGCCGCGGCGCACGGCGATGCGCGGCGCGCTCGCGGACACGACGGACGAGCGATCCGAGAGCGCCTCGTCGCCCGTCTGGATCGCCGCCAGGTCGGCCGCCGCCTCGTCGGTCGACTCCGTCCACTGCTCAACACGAAGCAGCAGCAGCGCGTGTGAGCGGCTCGAGGTGCGGTTCATCGAGGTTCCACACGTGGCGCGGTTGGTCGCGCTCTCGTGCACGAGCGCGAGCACAGCGTCGGGGGCGTCGACTGGATGCTCTGTCAGCCCCTCGACGTAGATGCCTCGATCCTTATCCTCGCGTACCTGAGGATGCACACAATCAAACCTCATCAGACCTCCTCAGCGACCATCAAGAGGCCATCAGAGGCCATCAGAGGCCATCAGAGGCCATCAGAGGCCATCAGAGGCCATCAGAGGCCATCAGAGGCCATCAGAGGCCATCAGAGGCCATCAGAGGCCATCAGAGGCCATCAGAGGCCATCAGAGGCCATCAGAGGCCATCCTCACGGACCGCGAGTGGGCCGGAGACGCCTCGCTCGCCGAGGAGGTCGGAGATCGCCTCCTGCCAAATCTGGAGCGAGGAGAGCGTCACGCGGAAGCGCCGAGGATCGCCGCGCGCGCGGAGCTCCTCGGCGTGCGCGAAGATCTGCACCGCCGCGCGCGTCACGATGCCCGACAGCTCCAGTTGCGGCTGCAGCGGCAGCGGCGGCGCCGCAAGGTGCGGCGCCACCTTGCCGAGGCCGCCGCCCACGCCCTGGCTCGTGGGCGAACGGCGCCAGTACGAGAGCGGGCCATAGATCGTGTACGTCTTGCCCGTGCCCGTCTGGCCGTACGCGAGGATCGTGCCGTTGAAGCCCTCGAGCACGTCGTCAACCACCTCGCGGCCGACGGCCTCGTAGGTCTCCGCCTGCGTGGCCTCGCGGCCGAGCACGAAGTCGACGGCGAATTCGCGCGTGTCGTGGAAGGGCTTGCGCAGCTTGATCGTGCCCGTGCTCGGATGCTCCTCGATGCACTCCTCAAACGAGTCGTCGCCAAGCTTCGAGGCGAGCTCGAGGTCCTCGTGGATCGGCGGACGAACGCGCACCGCGACGCGGATTCGGTTGACCGGCCGCTCCGCGGTGTTGCCGTCGACGCTGCTCGAGCCGGTAGTGGCCGAGCCACTGGAGCGCAGTCGGCCTACACATCTGGGCTGCATGTTGCCGACGCTCCCCACTCAATTGAATTGAAATCGTATTTCCTTTCTGAGCAGTACTGCTTTCCACATTCACAAAGTGACGCGTGTGAACGTCGAGAAGCTACCCGTCCGCGCCCATGCCTACTGACTACAATGCGTACTTCGACTTCTCGCGGGGCCCGCCGGACGTGACAGGACTATCTACCAAAGAGCGACTCGAAGTGATGCGCCAGTACCGCCAGTACAGCGAGCGGGCCATCGAGTTCGACTTCACGCAGGGCCCTCCCGACGTCTCTCACCTCGAGGGCATGGAGCGCTTGAATGTGCTGCGCCAGTACCGTCAGTGGCAGGAGTCGCAAAAGGGCGCGTTTGGAGGGCACGCCATCGAGGACACACTCGTCGCCCCGCCGGCGGGCGTTGTCGCCACGCGCCATGACGTGCGCTTTGAGACCGCGACGCCACGCATGGGCAGCGCCCACCAGACGAGCACGGGCGGGCCGCCGTGGCAGCCCGCCCTGCAGGGACCCGACGGCGCGCCGTACCTGCCGATTGGCGCGCTCAGCCTCGAGTCCGAGGAAGGCGCTGCTGGCGTCAAGTCGGGAGCGCATGGCTCCGTGTACACGTACTTTGAGCGACCGCTCACGGCTCGCGACGCACATCGCGTGCCGCCGACGGCGATGCAGCCTTCGCCGGTGAAGCCGGTGGTCTCGCTGCACGAGCAGGCGCTCGCCGAGGCAGCGGCACGTGCCGAGGCCGCCGCGGGCGCCGCTGGCGTCTCGTCCACCGCGCATCCGACCGCGTGGCTCGGCGGCTGGCTCGACGGCGATACGCCGCGCAACTGCCGCCGGCTCATCCCCGTGGCAGAGAAGGCGCCGGGGGTGACTGAGCAGCGCGTGTTCTGCCCGGAGCTCGCCCCCGACGAGAGCCTCGCCGAAGCGACCCGCGAGCGCCGCCTGCAGCTGCTCGAGGCACGCCAGGCGCACGAGGCGGCGGCACTGGCGGCCAAGACGGCGGCGCTCGAGGTGATGACTGCCCTGATTGCGGCGGATTGCGGCGGATTGCGGCTCTGGCCAACGAAAACCGGGATGAAGACTGCCCTGATTGCGGCGGATTGCGGCGGATTGCGGCTGATCGGCACGACTTGCGACCCTCTCATCAGGTGCCGCCGGTCGCGGGGATGAAGACAACCTTGGAGCCGGTCGGCCCCATGGGCATCATGCTGCCCCCGCCGCCGCCGCCTCCCGCCGCCGACGCGTTCGCCATCTATGCCTACGCTGACGAGCGACTGCCGCCCACGACGGCGCCCATGCTGCCGCCGCCCACGCCGCGCGAAGCGCCCGATACGACTGGCATGAGCCGCGCAGCCGCGCTCGATGCGAAGCGCGCGTGGCGTCTGCAGCAGGCGGACCCGACGTTGAGTGGCGTCGCTCCCCCGATGCATGCGGCCGCGCCGAATGACGTTGTCGCGGGCAACCCGTCCGAGTATCGCTCGCGCTCGGTACGACGCGCCGTCCCGATGCACAGCCCTGTGAAGGCCTCTGATTGGGCTTGAGTGCGTCCCTCATCAGGTGGGCACCTCGCCCTGATGAGCCCTGATTGCCTCTGATTGGGCTTGAGTGCGTCCCTCATCAGGTGGGCACCTTGCCCTGATGAGCCCTGAGTGCCTCTGATTGGGCTTGAGTGCGTCCCTCATCAGGTACGCGGCGCCGTCTCAATGCACGACCCGGTCTCAGCGGCCGATTACAATTTATCGCTCAAGCTGGCCGCCACTGCGGGCACACCACGCGGGCAGGTCACTGCGGCGCCATGGATGGGCGGCGAGCGCAAGGCGCCTTCGCCACAGGCGCCCGCGCCGCTCGGCGACGCATCGAACGCGGCGCCCACGCCTCTTACCGGTCTGTCGCACCGGGAGAAGCTCGAGGCGATGCGTGCGCTGCGCCAGCAGAACGACGAGCATACGCGCCAGGCCCTCGCCAGCGCGCGCCGGTGAGTGCGCTCTCGCCAGCGCGTGCGCTCGTCGAGCGCGTGCTCCTGGGCGCGTGCTCCTGGGCGCGTGCTCCTGGGCGCGTGCTCGTGGGCGCGGAGAAGAGGGGATCGTATGACGGCGGTCGGGCACCGAATGCACACGACGTTGGCCCCGCAATTGTCGAGGGCCGTTTACGAGGGCCGTTTACGAGGGCCGCCCTTGAGCTGACTGGCGGAAGGCAAGCACGTGGGCGGAAGGCAAGCAGCACTCTGGCGGGAGCGCGGTCGGTTGGCGGGCTGTGTGTGCGCGTGCGTGTGTGTGTGTGATCTGGCTTGTTTGTGAGGGGGAGAACCCCTGGGCGCTCCTGGGTGACTATGCGAGGGATGCCGCCCTCTCTCGTCTCTCGTGCTGATTGATTGTGGGGCGGATCGCGGGACGAGGCGTGCGCCTATCTCCATACTATCTGCAACATACATTCCCATGGGAAGGGCGTCGAGCGGGTAGAGAATGAGCGCTGCCATGCGCATGAGGCGGGCTCTGAGTGTGCAACCGGTATCTCCCAAGTCATCGCGTTCACAGTTTCGGCGGACGGCCCCGAAGCCGTCGATCGTTGTGATGATGGCCGACGTCCTCTGCGAGCCCTGCGAGGCGGCTCCCACGATGGCCTTCGCTCAGTTAGGCCGTGGCTGCGGCCTCCACTGCGGAGGCTACGACTGCGGTCGCACGCACGTGGACGTGACTGCGCCCGGCTATCTCCGCGGCGTCGCGATGCCGTCGCTGCGCGTGGCGCTACTGTTTGCCCTCGTCGCCACGGCAACGGCCGCGGTCACGGAGCCCACAGAGAGCACCGGCATCACAGCCGTCAGCAGGTACCTCAGGTACCTCCAGCTCTCTTTTACATCGCTCCTTGTCGTGGTTGTGGCGCGCACGCTCCTCATAGCGCCGCCCGACTATACGGCCGCCGCCGCCAGCCAAGCCGATCCCGAGGCGCTCGCGCGCATCCTCGCCAAGAAGGACGCGATGGCGGAGCGCTTGAGCGCGGCGCTGCGGCTCGAGACGGTCAGTTACGACAAGGAAGACGCCTCCGTCACCGAGCAGATGCGGCGCAAGTCGGAAGATGCACTCAGGGACCTGCACCAGCACCTCGAGCGCAGCTTCCCGCTGGTGAGGCGGCACCTGAAGAGGGAGGTGATCAACGAGTTCTCGCTCGTGTACGAGTGGGAGGGCAGCGACGCGAGCGAGCTGCCCTATGCCGTGTACGCCCATCTCGACGTGGTTCCTGCAGGAGAGCGCGCCGGCTGGAAGGACGCGATGGGCCTGCCGGTGGACGCGTTTGGAGGCGCGGTGCGCGAGGGCGAGATCTGGGGTCGTGGTGCCATCGATGACAAGCAGGCGGTGCTGGGGCAGCTCGAGGCCGTTGAAGATCTGCTCGCGAGCGGCTTCAAACCGCGGCGCACCGTCTACCTCTGTTTTGGACACGATGAGGAGACTGGGGGGCAGGAGGGAGCCCGATGGATCGCGGAGCACCTGTACTCCAAGGGGGCGCGCCTCGAGTTTTTGCTGGATGAGGGGCTCTTTGTCATCTCGGGCGTGCTGCCCCTCTGCCGCAGGCCCATTGCTATGGTCTGTCTCGCTGAGAAGGGCTTCCTGACGCTGCGCCTCTCGATCGATCCCACGAAGACGGGGCCGACGGCCGGGACGCCACTACCTGGGCTGGGTGCGCCAGGCCATGCTTCCATGCCGCCTGACGAATCATCCATCGGCGTGCTCGCACGCGCCGTCTCGAAGCTCGAGAAGAGTCCGTTCCCCACACATTTCAATGCAGCACATCGCCTCTTTAGCGCGCTCGGTGGTGCAGGTGGACCGTGGAGCGTCGTCGCTGCAAACCTCTGGCTCTTCAACCCGCTCCTCAGACTGGTGCTAGCGGCCAAGCCGAAGACAGCGACGCTCGTGCGCACCACGACGGCCCTCACCGTCTTCAAAGCGGGCGAGAAGAGCAATGTGCTCCCCGCTAACGCGTATGCGCTCGTCAACCACCGGTTGCACCCGAGTGACACCATCGCGAGCGTGATTGCGCGCGATCGGGCTGTGATCGACGACCCGCGCATCCAGATCGAGATCGAAGCGTCCAATGAACCTTCCTTAGTCTCCCAATCCGACCACCCGGCCTTCCGGGCCATCGGCGCCACGGTACGCGAGCTCTTTCCGGAGGCGCTCGTGGCCCCCGGTCTCTTTGTAGCCGGCTCGGACTCGAAGCACTTTGAAGCCGTCGAGCGTCGGGCTCCAGGCTTCTGCCCGCAAATCTACCGTTTCAATCCTATCGCTCTGAGCAGCGAAGAGACGGCCATGTTTCACGGATATAATGAGCGCATCGGCGTCGAGGCGCACGCGAAGAATGTCGCCTTCATGCGTTCGCTGCACGTGCGCACCCAATCGCGCAACGCCACCTCTAATTGAGTGCGTGGCTGCGTGGCTGCGTGGCTGCGTGGCTGCGTGGCTGCGTGGCTGCGTGGCGTGGGAGGAGTATACACTCACACGCCCTCTGTGGACTGCGACTGGACAATCCTGCGCTCTGGAGTGCCACTGGAGTGTTGCGCGTCGCAGTGCCATTGTTGAAGTGCGGAAGAGACTCGTGTATGCATGTAATCTTTCGACACGTAAGAGCGATAGAGCTCGGCTTGCGTAGGGCCGTTGTAGCCGGCCCCCGCCCGCCCCCCCCCCCGGCGCCCGGTGCGCTTACCGCGGTTATTAACCGAACGGATAACGCGGGCGACTACGCGCCCGCCCCGGAGAGCGGTCACAAGGACAGGTCTACAAGCTTTTGCACCGACGCACCAGAACCGAACCGAACCGGGTGCAAAAACTGCACACACACGAGGCGAGACACTCATGCGAGCATTTTCAGAATCACGTGCCGTCACAGCACTCAGCACACCGCAGCTGCAGGGCGAGGGTCCAGTCGTCCTGCTATCCGATCTCTGGGCCCAAGATGCCGCCATACCGATCCTACACAGCCGAGCTGTATGTGTATCCAGAATGATGCTTGTTCAGAATCTTCCCATCCCGCCCCAGCCTGCGACCACGTGCGACCATGACGAAGACTTTCACGCAACCTACCCGAGTGACCACGGCCAAAAAGGCTCTTGCATCTCGCGGGCGGGGATGTCGCCATGCCCTCCTTGGAGGCGAGAGGGCGTCTGCGTGCTAACGCGCGCTCGACGACCTAAATCCCTTTTGGGGACAGCCCGATCTCGGCCTCAGTGAGATTGTGCGAGCACCAGATTGAAGTACAGGCCCTCAACGTTGCCGAGCAGCTCAGTGTGCGTACCTTCCTCGACCACCTTGCCCTCGCTCACCACAGCGATCTTGTCTGCGTTGCGAATCGTGCTCAGCCGGTGTGCGATCACGATCGTCGTGCGCTTCTGCTTCGACATGATCTCGTCCAGCGCCGCCTGCACTATCCGCTCGCTCTCGTTATCCAGCGCCGACGTCGCCTCGTCGAGCAGCAGCACCGCCGGCTTCTTCACAATCGCACGGGCGATCGCCACACGCTGCTTCTGGCCGCCAGACAGCTTGCCGCCGCGCAGGCCGACGTCAGTGTCGTATCCGTCGTTGAGGTTCTTCATGATGAAATCGTGCGCGTTCGCCATGCGCGCGGCCGCCTCGATCTCCTCGCGGGTCGCATCGGTCTTGCCGTATGCAATGTTCGTCGCGACGCTGCCCTGGAACAGCACGGGCTCTTGCCCGACGAGACCCAGCTTCGAGCGCAGCCAGCGCACGTTGAGCGTCTTGATGTCGCGCCCGTCGAGCAGAAGCGCGCCCGATTGCGGGTCGTAGAAACGCTCGAGCAGCTGGATGATCGTCGACTTGCCCGAGCCCGACGCGCCGCACAGCGCCACCGTCTGCCCGGCGCTGATGCGCAGGGAGTACCCCTTGCACACCAGATGCTCGATGGCCGACGGGTACGCGAAGAACACGTCGCGGATCTCGATGTCGCCGGTCACGCCGTCGGGTCGCTCGCCGTCCTCCGAGAAGGGGTCGATGAGCGTCTTGCGGTTGACGGATTCAAAGTAGCGCTTCGCCGCGTTCTTGGCCTGGTTGATGTCACTGACGCCGGTGGCGGCCGCGATGACAGGCATCAGGACGCCCATCATCGCGAACAGGGGCAGCATGCCCTTCTCGAAAGTGGTGTCGCCCTGGGAGATGAGGTAGCCCAGGTAGTAGTACATGGCTGCAAAGACGTACATCATCATCGGAATGGAGCAGGCCATGGCCAAAGCGATCTTGATCTGGTTTGGCGCCTCGAGGGCGCGAATTCGGTCGACTCCGACGACAAACTCATTGTAGAAGCGCTCCTCTGCGTTGAAGGAGGCGACTGTGCGGATCGAGAGCACCACCTCACTGAGCAGCTTACCTGCCGAGCGTTCGGCCACGTGGTGGGCGGACTTGACCTCCTGTCCCTTCTGCGCCTTGATTTCGTCCCCTGCCAGGACGGTAATCATGACGCCCATGACGCACATGATCACCGGCACGGCGCCAAAGAGGAAGAGAGCGAGCTGCCATGGCCCAAACCAGAAGACGAGCACGAGCATCGACACGAGCGACGCGAGGACCCGAACGATGGCCTGCGCCGAGCCACCCGTGAGTGATTCCATCAGAGTCACCTTCTCTGCCAAGAAAGACGTGAGGTCACCGGCCGAGTTGGAGTCGAGGTCGAAGAAGCCGATGTCTTGCCGGAGGAAGGCATCGAAGGCGTGTCGGCGAAGCGTGGCCGTGAGTCGCGCCGCGGCGAGACCGAAGAAGCCGCTGTCGAGTGTGAAGCAAATCACCATGATCGCGCAGATGATCAGGATGGTGATCGAGACACGAGCGACCTCGGCGCGGATCAAGGCGCCGGAGAGCTGAAAGAGCGCGCCGAAAAAGTCGACAATGTAGTAGAAGCCGACGAGGGGCGAGGCGCCCGTGCCCATTGCAAAGAGGCACCCCAACCCGAGCGCCCAGAGCGAGCCCGTCTGTAGGCGGAGCACTTGGCTGATGTAGTTGTTCTTCTCCACAGCCTTCGTCATGCCAACAGGCATCGGAGAGCCAACCTCAATGCCTTCTGCCATCGACGCCTCTGTCGTGCTTTCCTCGGCGGTGGCTGTCACCATTTCCTTCGAGTTACGCCTCTCCTTCGAGGTACGCCCCTTGCGGTCCTTGACAGCGGATGCCGTGTGCGAGGGGAGCGCGGTCAAACCGACGAGTGGGTTGCTGGAAGCAGCGGCACGTGCGGCGTCCATGGTTTTCATGTCTTTGGCGCCCATCTCCTGCTGACGCTGAGCAAGCTTGTGAAAGAGGCCCCCGTCCAGCTTGAGTAGCTCATCGTAAGTGCCCTCCTCGACCACCTTGCCCTCGCTCACCACAGCGATCTTGTCTGCGTTGCGAATCGTGCTCAGCCGGTGTGCGATCACGATCGTCGTGCGCTTCTGCTTCGACATGATCTCGTCCAGCGCCGCCTGCACTATCCGCTCGCTCTCGTTATCCAGCGCCGACGTCGCCTCGTCGAGCAGCAGCACCGCCGGCTTCTTCACAATCGCACGGGCGATCGCCACACGCTGCTTCTGGCCGCCAGACAGCTTGCCGCCGCGCAGGCCGACGTCAGTGTCGTATCCGTCGTTGAGGTTCTTCATGATGAAATCGTGCGCGTTCGCCATGCGCGCGGCCGCCTCGATCTCCTCGCGGGTCGCATCGGTCTTGCCGTATGCAATGTTCGTCGCGACGCTGCCCTGGAACAGCACGGGCTCTTGCCCGACGAGACCCAGCTTCGAGCGCAGCCAGCGCACGTTGAGCGTCTTGATGTCGCGCCCGTCGAGCAGAAGCGCGCCCGATTGCGGGTCGTAGAAACGCTCGAGCAGCTGGATGATCGTCGACTTGCCCGAGCCCGACGCGCCGCACAGCGCCACCGTCTGCCCGGCGCTGATGCGCAGGGAGTACCCCTTGCACACCAGATGCTCGATGGCCGACGGGTACGCGAAGACCACGTCGCGGATCTCGATGTCGCCGGTCACGCCGTCGGGCCGCTCGCCGTCCTCCGAGAAGGGGTCGACTGCCGACTTACGCGCCAAGATTTGGTGCAGGTTGGCGGCGGCTCCCAGCCCCACACCAACCTTGGAAGCCGGGTCGAGCAAGTTGCCGAAGCCCTGTCCGCCGTTCATGATGGCAAAGACTACGATAATGATCGCCGCACCAGAGGCGTAGCAACCCATCGTGAGTGGGCGACCGTCGGCACGAAACTTGGCTTTAAAGTCCTCGGGAGCCATGCGCTGCGCTTCCGCCTCGAATTCGTCGATCGTCGTGTGCCCAAGGGCGTTGACGAAGCTCATGTTCGAGCCCGGGAAGACGCTCGAGTCGCCCATCGATCCGACGAACCCCATGAGCAAGCAGTTCATCTGGAGCGACTGGTAGGGAGCAGGGCAAGGCTGACCGCCGAGGCCTAGCACTTCCGCTGGGGTATTCTTGTCGTCCGCGCAGTAGCCGATCTCGACCATCGTCGCGTTCGCGCCCGGGAAGGGGTAGAAGGTCTGGGTCACCGAGTAAGCGTACGAAGAGCGATCCATCTCGTCGGCCACAAGAAAGCCTCCGGAAAGGAAGCCCACCATGAGAAGGAGCATGAAACTCGCCTGAGCGAGACCGCCGGTAAAGCCTTTGAGAGGAGCCACCCCCGCCTGCGCGACCGCCGCGGCCGTCAGCCTCTGCTTGTAGCGGGTCGCGAAGTCCTTTTCAATGGACAACGATGCGATCGTCCGCATTGAGAAGAGCGCCTCGGTCGCGAGGCCGTTGGCTCCGTTGTATGCCGCAGCGGTCACCTTGGAGCTTCGCCAGAGGGTGCAGAGGAAGAGCCCGAAGAAGACGACGAGCAGCGGCACGACGGCGAACGTGCAGATCGCCACGTACCAATCCTTGATGAAGCCGAACACAAAGCCGCCCAGGCCCATGCCAATGCCCTGAAAGACCATGTACGAGGGGGAGTCTACCGCCTTGTAGACGCGGGTGATGCCCTCGCTCATCTTGGACGCCAGCTCCTCGGGGTGCGACACGTCGAACCAGCCGATGTCCTGCCGGAGGATGGACTTGATCACGCGCTTCTTCCACTCCGCCTTCTGGTTGATCGCCGGAAAGCCGCTGAGCAGGAAGGCGAAGAAGAAGAGCACCATCATGATGAGGGAGAGGTAGACCAACCATTGGCAGACATACGAGACCTGTTTCATGTCGATGGCCATGCCAGTCGACTGCGAGTTGCCCGCAGTATCAAAGAAATCCTGGAAGAATATCAGCGGCAAGATCATCACGACGCCAACGCCGAACTGCATCACCCCCGCGAGCGACATGAGTAGGCAGTCGGACCAAGTCGCAAATTGGAGCAGCATGGCGAAGGAACCCCTGGGGGGTTTCTCCGCCGGGGCATCCGGAGTGGACTTTGCCTTGGACATCGTCGGAAGCCGGCGCGCCCGTGTTGATGCACAGAGAGGTGCGTGCTTTTTGCGTGACGGTCTCTCGCCCGCTGAAATACCGTTTTGCGTTGCAGACCCGATAACGACCGCGTTCTTCCCCAAGTCAAGTCAAGTCAAGTCAAATTTATGACGTGTCACCTCTAGATGGATCTCCCTCCGCCATCTCCATCGACTCCCGTCCTCCCCTGCTGGCTTCCGGAGCACATTCGATAGGCTTCCGTATGGTTGTCTGTTGTTTATGTATAGACTTGACTTGACTTCTTCCCCACACCGGGAAAAACGGAGGGGAGAACACGATCAAGACCGGCACCGGTCCGACATATACCGCAGGTCCCTGCTTTTTTCCTGGTGTATTTGTCTTGTGCGTTCGTGAACGGTAGCAGGCGCGGGGAGGCGCTCTGGGTGCGGGTGGAGGCAGGGTCGGGTTCGCTGGGGGTGGCCTCTTCTGAGTCGGCCGCGGGGGGCGGTCGACTCCGGGCCTGCGGCTCTTGAGTCGGCCGCGGCCTCGTTCGTCGCGCGGACGTGAGGGTTGCGCGTTGTTGGTGGGTTTGGATGGTTGTGAGGTTCGTCTGTGCGGTCCGTGTGCCTTTGTGCGTCTGCGTGTCCCGTGTGTGTCCCGGCTCCCCCCGCGGGTGTCTTTTTACCGGGTACACGCGTCGTCTTCCAACTTGATTTGGCTCATGATGACGTCGTCGCTCGTCGGCCTGCTCCTTCTGCAGTCGGTCAGCGCGGCACTGCTGACGCATCGCTCTTTGTCAGCCACTCGATTGTCGGCGGTGTCCACCCGTCATCGAGCGGCGGTGCTCGCATTGAGCGGCGGCGCAGCGGCTGCGCCACCATCGTTCTCCTACGACGACAAGGACGACAAGTGCATTGTGACGATGCCGATCGCGTCCGACGTGGACTCAAAGGACGTGGTATTTAGCCTTGCGCGCGGCGTGCTGACGCTGGGCGTCAAGGGTGCTGCGCTGCCGATCGACGGCGAGGCGCTCTGGGGCCGCGTGCTCTCCGAGGAGGCATTCTGGGAGATTGACAACGTGGAGGAGAAAGGGCGATGCGTGGTGCTTGAGCTGGTCAAAAAGGACTTTGGGCGCTGGGAGTACCTGCTGCGCTCCCAGTACACGCCGCCCGACACCACCGTCACCGTCAGGACGTACTTGGACCTCGCGATCGACGGCGAGGCGGCCGGACGGGTCGAGCTCGGGCTGTACGGCAACCAGGTGCGATCTCCCTGGATCTCCCTGGATTATCCTTGATTGCCCTTGATGGAGCTCGGGCTGTACGGCAACCAGGTGCGATCTCCCTGGATCTCCCTGGATTATCCTTGATTGCCCTTGATGGAGCTCGGGCTGTACGGCAACCAGGTGCGATCTCCCTGGATCTCCCTGGATTATCCTTGATTGCCCTTGATGGAGCTCGGGCTGCACGGCAACCAGGTGCCCAGGACGGCGGACAACTTTCGCGCGCTGTGCACGGGCGAGAAGGGAGTCGGCAAGGCGGGCAAGCCGCTCAAGCTCGCTGGGAGCACCTTCCACCGCATCATCCCGGGCTTCATGCTGCAGGGCGGCGACTTCACCAACGCGGATGGGACAGGCGGCGAGTCCATCTATGGGCGCACCTTTGCTGACGAGAACTTTGGCATCAAGCACGAGAAGGCAGGGCTGCTTTCGATGGCGAACTCGGGTCCCGATACAAACGGCTCCCAATTCTTCATCACGGTGGCGGAGACGCCCTGGTTGGACGGCAAGCACGTCGTCTTCGGCGAGGTGACCTCGGGGATGGAGATTGTCAAGCGCATCGAGGCGCTCGGCGATTCGGCGGGGAAGCCCAGCAAGCCGGTCACCATCACGGCATGCGGCGTGCTGGACAAGTGAAGACCGAGGACGCAAGTGAGGCAAAAGGCCGTGGGCGAGTGAGCTGGTGCGGCTGCACTCAGAGCGGTCGATCTATCAGCGCCGACAATTATCGAATGCATGTCTTTTGATAGGATCGGGACCGGCGGTACCGCAAGGGGTGCCCCGGGAACCGGAGGTATGTTAGGAACGCGTGCACGGCGCACAGGCGCGCGTTAGGCCACGATACAAGCGAAGGCGAGGCGGCGCGCGAAGTTGACCCACCTCGTCTTTAGACGCCCGGTACAGGCTAGATACCGTATATCCGTTAGTAAGCACACCGACGCGCAGCTAGAGCTACGAGCTAGACACGACACTGGGCTCGTCGCGTCACACGTTAAACTTCGGTCGAACGTGCGTTTATTGCGAAAAATGTTATCCGCGATGACGAGCGACGTCACACTTGCTTCGCGCTTTGGGTCGTGCTCGTGGCCGACGTGGGTCACCCGGGACTCTGGACACTGGCGAGCGTGCGGCGAGCGTGGCGTGTGTCGATAAACGAGAACCTCGGAACACGGCGCCCGTACGATTCGGCCGGGCCTACGACACGGTGCTTGACTGCGGCGCTGCGCCTGCGGCCCGCACCTTTAAGCCGGTGAGCAGCGCTCCCTGCGGTGGTGCAGTGGGCACCGGGGGCGGGGCTGCCTCAGCCTCCGCCTCGCCCTGGTGTATAGGGCAGAGATTATCGCCGAGATCGAGCTCTTCATCTTCCTCAGCAAGCTCGCTGGCCTCATCGCCCAGATCGAGCTCGCCTGCCCCATCGACCTCCGGTGGCGCTACCATGCCCTTCGCCAGGCAACTGCTGCTGCTGCTGCTGCTGCTGCTGCGCGCCTCGGCTCGTTCGGAACGGCGGTGCTCGCCCGGAACGGCGCGTACCTCGCCCGGAGGTGGCTCGCCCTGGGTTGGGGGGGGTGGGGGCGGGGGGGGCATAGCGATGTGCGCGCCCTGACAAGCCCGCTTCTCATCGCACACGGCCGCGCGCTCATCCTCCAACGCCTTTCCTCCGAGATCATCTCCGAGATCAGCCGCGCGCTCATCCTCCAACGCCTTTCCTCCGAGATCATCTCCGAGATCAGCCGCGCGCTCATCCTCCAACGCCTTTCCTCCGAGATCATCTCCGAGATCAGCCACGCGCTCATCCTCCAACGCCTTTCCTGCGCCCTCGTCATCCTCCATAGCCTTCACAGCCTGCCTAGCCTTCTGCGCCTGCCTAGCCTTCTCAGCACGCTCCGCCTCAAGCCTCTCGACGAGCGCTTCCTTCATGCGGCGGTACTCCGCCTTGTCCACTGCCGCCGCCGCCGCCATCCCCCCCTGGCTGGCAGACGCTGTGTCTGACTGGGCGGCGGCGCCAGCTCGCTCCACAACCAGAGTGTGCGTATCGCTGCGCACGACCACCTCCTTGAGCTTGCGTTGGCGCCCACACACCGGATCAATCATGGCCACACCGTTCCAAAGAATGACCTTATCACCCATCCGAAGCTCCGAAGCCGCCGCCGGGGAGCCCTCTGCAAGCATGTTGACGAGGTTGCTTGCATCCAGGCCAACCCCAACCCCGTTGATGCACCCAACGAGGGCAATGGTCAAGGTCATGACGGGTGCCGTCGTGGGCGCTGACGGCGCAGCTGCCGCCGCATGCTCCTCTCGAGCGGCCGACGTGGCGGACGCCGTCGTGGGCATATGCTCCACTCGAGCTGCCGACGTGGCGGAAGCCGTCGTGGGCGCGATCGCGGGCGCGAGTGCGGAGGCCGCCTCCTTGAGCCCCATGACGAAACCCTTGTCATATTGCTCCTGCATGAGCTCCGAGGCCTTGCGGAGCGACGCACGCAGCGCCTCGACCTCGAGCCGATGCATCGCTTCCGCCGTGGACAGCGCCGTGCGGAGCCGCGATCTTTCCTCATAGGATGCATTGAGATGTGCGCGCACTGCCTCACGCGCCTCGCGTTGCGCCTGCTCGAGCTCCTGCTGGAGGGCCGCGCGCAGCTGCATGCGCAGCTGCGCCGCGCTCGGCGCCTTCTCGCCCAGCTTCTCGAGAAGCATCGTACGCTCAGCCTCGAGCTTCGCCACGCGCTGGTCCGCCTCTCGCTGGATGGCGGTGCGCGCGAGCTGCAGCTCGCGCTTCTTCTCGAGCTCGGCGCGCTGGCGCAACGCATCCTGGGTCTCCGTGCCCAGCCACTGCGCGCCGACCGCGACCAGCTCTGCCTCGGCGCGCTCACGCCGCTCCTGCTCCACGATCAGCTGCGCACGGAGCCGCTCGCGCTGCTGCAAGAGGGCATCGCAGTCGGCACGGAGCTGCTGCGCCTCCGCCTTCGTCACAAATTCAGCCGGCGCCGATGAAGACGCTGGGGTCCTTGTCGCACTCCCGGCGCAGCTCCGTAGCGTGCTGTGGCCGCCCTGCAGGAGCTCCGATTCCAGGTCGCGCGCCGGCGTCTTTGGCGCGAGCGGTTGCTCGGGCGGGTCCTCGATCGTTGCTATGATACGCTCGGCGAGCGGCGTGAGCGTCTGCTCGGCCCAGGTGACGCCTCGCAAGTAGGCCGAAGACATGAAGTCCTGCAAAAGCGTCGTCGTGGCAAGACTTCGAGAAAAATGTTGCGCGCTTGTGCGTCATCTCTTGCGTCGATGAAACAACAGTACCCGGGAACACATTACCGCATTCGTCAAAGTTCTGGTCAAGTTTACCACAGAAGTCAGGGATCGATGTAGAGGCGTGCCTGTGGACGGGGATATCAGGGGTTCCGAACTGCGTGCTCCATAAATTCCCGGGGGAGGGGCGTGACCGAAAGCAGTCGTTCACCGGACCGTGCATGCACCTTCCACTCGCAATTGCATGCGCGCTCATCTTAATCTGCCCGACCCCAGCACTCCCAGCAGCCGCCCGGTGCCATCATCGAGGCACCTTGCGATCCATTCGAACGAGTCTGTCATGCAGTGCCCACCGCCAGTGATCGAGATGTTGGTGGGCATTCCCGCGACGACGCCCCACGCCTGGTGCAGCGCGAGCGAGGACCTGTAGAAATCGCCATCCCCCGTCTGATCCACCACGCATGCCTTGAGGCCAGACGTCGGCACTACCGGTGCGGGGAAGTACTGGCAAGTGGGGCATTCGCCCCACGTGTACTGTGGATCGTAATTGTCCGGCGGCAGGCGCAGCCCATCTCCCTTGACCTTGAGCCCAGTCGACTGCGACGCGAAGGCCGTCGTCGCTTGCGGGTAACGGGCGTGGTAGCATTGTGCAAGCCACACCGTGAGTGCGGAGCCCATCGAGCACCCTGTGAAGAAGACGCGTGAACGGTTGACAACACCGAGCGCGCTCAGCCGAGCCATGGCAGATTCGATGTAGCGCAGCTCACGGCTCGCCTGCCAGTCGCATTGGATGCCCGTCGCGTCCGTCTGCACCTCGGGGATCAGCCATTGGCCGCCCTGCCACTCGCCAGCATTCGGTCGGCGGCCGTGCCTCCCATGCCAGACGTGGCTTTGGGGATGCGAGACCGACACGGACCCGATAGGACGACGCGGAGCACCGGCTCCTTGACGAACCGAAGGCCGAGAGGGGCCCGGCCGCACAATCCCCGCAGCCTGCTGCAGGCCCCCCACTTGTTGCAACTTTGTAGTTTCGAGGAGGCGTCGCCTCTGGACGTGCGCCGCCTCCTCCATCGCTCCCGTCTCAACGAGCTGCGGCTGCTCCTCGGCGAGCTCAAGCTCGAGGGCAAGCTCCGGCTCAAACTCCGGATCCCACCAGCCCCATGCAGAGGGCGCGATGAGACGACGCTGCTCGACGGTCGCATCACTCGCACCGCACACGGCCGCCTGTGCCGACGGGAAAGGAACGTGCTCTGGCCCGCAGATGCGCGAGCATGGGCCCATGTTGCGCTGGCAGCACGCGTCGCATTCCCGACCATCATGGCAGCCCGCATCTTTGAAGCATTGGATGCAATCCGCGGGCACCGGCGGCGGGCCAGGCGGCGGCGCCCCGCCCCACTGAACGGCCTCGCCTCCGACCAGGATGAACTTGAACTTGGAAGCCAGCGAGACCCACTGAACGCCCTGCGCATCCGCATGGAGCCCGTAATTGTGGGCGTTGCCGCCGGCACCATGAAAGTCGAAGAGGACTGGTGCGGCGTGGTCGATAGTGTTGGGGATCACGACCGAGATGCAGCGAGAAATGTTGCCGTCTGTTAGGTTCATGATCGCCATGGACGCTGGGTGCTCAGCTAAGACCTGAGGGTTGATTGAGCATGATGGCGGGTTGTGGTGCGACGGGACTTGAGACAGGCCCGCCATGAGCTCGTCGAGCAGCACGCGCTCGCTGTGAACCAAGTCAAGTCAAGTCAAGTCAACCACTCCTCCCCGTTTTCCCCAAAGGGGAGTCGGCCCGGCGCGGGCACCAGTCCTCACGCAGGGAGCCCCCATTCACACTAGAAAGGAGGGGCTGGCTGTGAACCGCGTGGACCGCCAAAATTTGGCATCAGGGGCAACGCCGAGGCAGTGGGGTGTAAGGGGGAACCGGAGATGTTCCTCTAATCGCCCCATGTTACATGTAATGATTGCGGCGTCACGAGAGGTCCAGTTCACGAGCGGCGTTGCTGTGAATGGCGCAACTCTCACAATCTCCGCATGGTTCTGATCGAGCACGTCGGGTTTGGCGCCCGTGAGCGCCAGGTGTGGCTCTACTGGTGGGATGAGCGAAATGGAGGGGAGTGGAGCGGCTGGTGGATGACTCCCGATTTCATCGGCAACAACGAATATTTCATGCATCAGAGGAGTGCGGCACCAACACCGAGCGATGCACCGGTGGGAAGCTGGCGCTCACCGTTTGTAGAGGAGCAACAGTTCAAGCGCATGCTCGAGATCGGGTTCAAGGTCGTGGAAGGGACGGACGGGTTCCTGCAGGCATACGGAGGAGACGCTGCAACGCCTTTCATACCCGACCAAATATGTAAAGTCAATCTGAGTTTGTGGGAGTTTAGGCCCGCAGGAGTCAACCACGGCAAACCTGCCTACCAAGCTTACGAACGCCCTGCACCTGCGCCATCGCCAGCTCGGGAGCATGAGACGAAGAAAGCGCCACAGGAGCGTGTGCACCCGGCTGTGTATGTTGTCGTTGGCGTGGCGCTCGGCCTCCTTGCCGCGAGGGTTCTGCGCCGGCGCTGAGACGATTGTCACGTTGTGCTGGGTGGCGCGCTTGCCGAATGAACTAACGGCCTTTGCCATGTGCCATCGTGTGTGCTGGGCTCGTGTTGTCGTCCGTAGGTTTTTCAGCTTTAGTTGCATTCTGAAAAACGATCTAAGGTCCCGCTGGACGCGAATAGAGGCGCCGCCGACGAGCCTGACCGCTGGTCGCATAAGGCGAGGCATATCCTTTACTTACTGTGTCCGACTCCGTAGTAATTGTTTGAGTCCGGCGCTCGTCTTGGGCACGCCCTCGAGGACTCCGATCATGCAGCCTGCTGAGAAAATGTACGCGCCGATCGCATGGCCGACCGTGCCAGCGGCTGCAGCGGCACCGAGTGCAGCAGCTGCCGTGAGCACCGCATCGGTTGACCTCACAAACTTGGCCACCTTCGGGCTGATGGGGGCATAGAGGCCATCGCCGTCATGCTTCGCCTGCGGCGCGCCGAGTGTGAAGAACATGGTATTGACGGCCATGAACGCGGCGGCACCAACCAGCACGCCGCGTGCATTTGGCGCTCTCACCATCAGGCAGAGGCCGAACCACTGCCCAAAGGTAAGGAACCGGACCAAGTTGTACCACTTCTTGGACAATAGGCCGAAATAATTCAGCTGGTCTTTTGGCAGGCCTTCGATCTTCTTATAGGCACGCTTCGCGCCAGTGTATCGTGCGTTGTCGACAACGGCCAGATTGAGACACGCGAGCAAGCCTGTGGACGCGAGGACAACTCGCGAAGGGCCAGCAGCGCCCGCGGCCTTGCTCACCAACGCAGCTCCGAGGCCGAGGTTGGCGATGGGGATGATCTTGGCGCTTGCCACAACCAAAGAACGGCGGCTCGAGAGTCTTGGGGCAGGGCCTTGGCCGACAAACGAGGCCACCGCCGCGCCGACAAAGAGCGCGAACATTGCGACCATTTTAGTAGCAGAGGTGTGAAACGTTCAACTCATAGAACGTGCCTACCGGTATGTGTGTGCAGTTGTAAACATTGGCAGGAAAACGAGTTCTGTACCGGGCGCGTGTCCGCGTCGCTCGGCGTAGGTTGCGCTCAATGGTCGCGCTCGTCTCAGCGCGGCTGCGGGGGGCCAAGGGGGGGGGTCGTGAGTCCCCCAGCCCACCGACCCGGGTGGTGGCGGTGAATCGGCGCGGGTCGGGTCGACCGCGCATGCATGCGTTCAGAAGTTCTGGTGAGGAAACACGAGGAGCTCTGTGGAGTCGTCGGGACGTTCGTTAGAAAGTCGCCGCAGCTGTCGCTTCGTGTGTGCCCTGGTGGTCATGAAGCTAGGGCCTTCACGAGTATGGCCCCTGCACGCACACCTGCGCTGCCATGGGCCAAACGATTCAAGGAACGAATCAACTTGGAACTGGACAGACGACCGTGGCCCTAGCCATTACGGCGAGGAGCACATGGCTTCTGGCCTGGGTGAGGCGTTTGTCTCCGATGCGCTTAGCGCCCTCGCGGGACGCTGGGTAGTGTTGGTTGGTGATAGCAGCATACGCATGGTGTACCACTTCCTCATCCAGTTCCTCAGTGGCGAGTGGGAGAGCTGGCCAGGCAGTGTCGGTAGTCACTATCAAGCTGGCAGCTGTTTTGACGTCCCCAAGGAGGCGCACGAGGGCGGCTGCTCGTGGGATTCGCCATCGTGCCCTTGCCTCGAGGATGCTTTCGTAGATCGGACGCGATTGACTATGGTGTGGACCAAATATGGCCACTCGGCCGATCTATTGCCCCTGCAACGCCTCGCGAATTCGAGCGTCGGAACTCCCAGCCTCGTCCTCTTGTCCGTGTCTTCATGGTGGGGACTCAAGGATGCCTGGAAATGCCTCGGCTGGAATGGCAGCTACGCGCAGCAGTATGAGCGTGCTCTGCGAGGCGTGGTGGATATGACCACATCCGCCTTCATCTACCGGCGCAGAGTACGCGTGAACGGCACAGACGTGCCCTCAACGTACGGCCGTGCCGCATGGGATGTACCGCAGCTCTTCGTCTTCATGGCCGCGCCCAATTGTGGCAACACCATGCCTCCAAACACACAGAAGCGCATCCAAGAGTGCGCAAACATCGCACGCAGTGTTTTGGCAGAACGCCCGGATGTCTGGCACTGGTTTGACCGCGAGACCCTTACCCGCTCAACCTGCTTGCCGGAGGAGGTCCCGGATTGCAGCCAAGGGTATCCGCATCCGACGGGGCACGTACTCAACCGATATCTGCACGTGTTGTTTCAGGGCGTTGCACCACGTCTACACGAGCTGCAGGCGAGGGCTGCAGAACAGCGCAACACGACCCACTGACGCAACTACCAGGGACGTTTGCAGCCACTTGCACGGCTGCTTGGTGCTTGCCAGAGGACATACTTTATATTGCCATCAACCTCACCCACTTGAAAGCCCGCAACTTACCGGCTGCAGCGTGACTTTCGGCATTTCAGGCAAACAAACGTCCATTGTGCACACAAACGTCCACAAGAGTCAATTTACTTTACAGTGAACGTGTACGATGAGATGGATCATGCCCTCACCGATGTCCTCAAGTGACGTGGATGTGTCACAGGGCGTCGTGAGCACTTTTTGGACCTAATGTATGTTATTACGTTTACGATAGATCGAGAAAATAAAAACTGTGAGTACGTAGTATCCGATAAGTTGGCCCAGGGTCTCAGGGTCCAGCTCCAGAGGACTGGTCTCGTCGTTACTCACACCTTCCGGTTACGGTACTTCAAGACAGCGCAACCGCCTCCTCCTCCAAAACGGTGCACGGTGCGCACTCTTCCGAAGGAACGACTGCCTCAGCAGCGCAAGTAGCAGCGCAAGTGGCGATTGCTGCTGCGGCAGACGGCTGCTTGAAACGTTGCACTTGCACCGCGCCCGGATGGGCGCGGTCCGGCCGCTGATCACCCGCGACAGTCACATGATGGAGCCCAAGCGCGTCCGCCGCAAAGTGCACCAGCCTGCGCCGCCGGGCACTGCTAGCAGCCACTGTGAGGATCTGACCATCTTTAAGTGCCTCGAGGGTGGCTGTCACTTCAGCAAGCTCCTCCGGATCCCATTCAGACGCGGCCAGCAGTGCGCCCAAGTGGACGCCGGAGTGGAAGCCCGGGTGCTTGGGTGCTTGGGTGCTTGAGGGCGCACTGGACGACCGCTCCGATGCCGCGGCCACCGGCCCATTGCCTGCCTCGCTACCGCCAGCCTCGCCAGCCTCGTCAGCACCTCCACCAGCCTCTCCCGCATCTCTCATCGTCTGGCGCAGGCGCAGGAGTTCCGAGAGATCTTCATCTTGCCCGGCACGGCGCGAGAGGCAGCCCATCACGCGGAGCGAAGGCGGCTGCTCAGACGGCCACCCACACAGTATGTCCCTCTTGGGCGTCGCACCGGGCTCCGGCATGCGCGTGAAACGCACCTCGTAGTCCCTCTCTGCCGCCCACAGCAAGCGATCATGCTCGAGGTATGTCTTCGCGAGCCGGCGCAGCATGCCGCGCCGTCCACGCAGCAAAGCCTCGTCGGATACGTCCGCGGCGCACGCGAGGAAGTTGTACTCGCCCGAAGAGAGCACGGCGGCCACGTCACGGGAGCGCGGGTACGTGACACGCCCCTCGCTGCTCCCCGTCGCTTGGAATCTGTAACCGTCCTTTCGCGCCTCGCTCACCTTGCCGGTGCAGCACGGGCAGATGACGAAGCAGGCGCGCGCGGCGACGCAGGCGTCGAGCACCAGGTCGGACGCCGCTCCACATGCATGCAACGCGAGGCCGATGTCGAAGGCCTCTGCAAAGGCGCTCAGGTCGCCCTCGAAGAAGCGTACGTTGGTCAGCCCGGCGGCCGCGGCCTTTGCGCGAGCTATGTCGAGCGAACGCTTCTTGAGCTCGACGATTGTCACCACGGCATGGGGCATCAGGGCGGCGAGAGGCAAGCCCAGCGGGCCGCAACCGCCCGCAAAATCGACCAGATGGCACGACGGCCTCTTACTCGCTGCATGGTCCACGTCCGTGCCACGTGCCTCCTGCAGGCCGTCACTGAGCAGTCTAGAGATGGAGATGAGGCTCTCGAGCTGCCAGCATTTGCGCTGCACGCGGGAGGCAGGCAAGGCGCCACCCGCTGCATTTCCAGCTGGATGCACCTCGGCGTGGAGCCCTTCCCAGTAGACACCTTCGGTCGTATGTCCGTCGTCGCCCGGCACGAGTGGATGCAAGAAGCAGGATGGAAGCGAGACCGCAGCAGTCGTGATGAGCTTCACGAGCGCGCGCTCGAACGGCTTGACACCGACGAAGCACTCGTTCGGGTCCGCAGGTGACTCGACGTCCATCGCAAAACGAGAGTTTATGCGAGGTGTGAACGTGGTGGTGTGATTATGATCATCAGGTTGTGCCGCCAAAAGGAGCTGCGGTTTCATGTTCCTAAACCCCTCCGTCTCCGACACCTTTGGTTCCCGGGATTACGTCGGACCTACCCGTCGGACAGCCTCAGCATGCTGCGCTCTCAGCTTGTCCTTCTTGCTCAACCGCCGCCCTTTGACGCCGCCATGCATACGATCGTGCGCGAGCCCTAATTTGGAATGGCGCACACCCGGCACCGAAACATCCAGTGGCGCCAAGCCCTCCGTCTCTGTCACCCCCTGCCCGGCGTCCGAAACCGCCGCCTCATCACGCAGCTGCACCTCACTGGTCGTTACACGCAGGGGGTCCACCTCTTTTGGCACAAACCCCGGCAGGACCTCTCGCGGCACCCGCATCGCGTGCCGCCGCTCAATGAGCGCGAAGTGCTCCTCATTGCCAGCTCCGGTGCTGGCCACAAAGGAAACGGCGACGCCCGCCCGGCCAGCACGCCCTGTCCGGCCGACCCGGTGGGTATAGTCGCTCGTAGAGCGGGGCAGCTCGTAATTGACGATCGCCTCTAGCCCGACCACATCGAGGCCACGCGCCGCGACGTTCGTGGCCACGAGCACGCGCAGCTCCGCCCGATCAAAGGCACGAAGGCGCGAGGCGCGCACCTCCTGCGTCAAGCCGCCATGGAGCGCCTCGGAGTCGTACCTGATGAGGGAGGCACTCAGAGGCACTCAGGTGGGGAAGCAGAGGCGATCCGAGGCAAATCAATGGCGACCAGAGCCGGCCAGAGCCCACAGCAGCCCTCATCAGTGGCATCAGAGGTCAGCGGCCCTCAGCAACCCTCAGCAACCCTCAGCAGCCCTCAGCAGCCCTCAGCGGCCATCAGCGGCCATCAGCTGACCCAGAGTTCTTGAGCTTCGAGGCCACGTGGTCCGCTGCCTTTTGACTGCCGACGAAGACCAGGCAGCGCGCCCAGCCCTGGCTGTCGAGCAGATGGCGCAGGAGCGGCGTCCTCTCGCGCCGATCCACTAAGATTGCCCGCTGCTCGATGGTCGCAGGTGGAGGCGCACTGCTATACCTCTCAGAACCCGAGGGGATCGGCCGCCTCCGCTGAGCTACACCCAATCTCCCATCCACCTCCGCCTCCTCCTCATCATCATCATCATCATCATCATCATCATCATCATCATCATCCCCCTCCTCCTTCGGCTGGGCCTCCAAGGCGCCTGCCTCGGAGCCTGTGACCTCGAGATCTGCGGCCGCTTGCGCCAGCTCGCTCGAGACGCGCACGTGTGACGGTCGGAGCAAGCGCTTCGCCTTCGGTCGCGACGTGAACGGAAACGTCGCCGAGAACACGAGCGTCTGCCGAGAGGCGGGAGGCGGAAGGGCCTCGAGGACGCGCTCCAACTCGAAGCTGAACTCGTTGGCAAGCAGCCGGTCCGCCTCATCCAGCACCAGTGTCGCCACGCGCTCAAGCTGCACGCCATTGTTCGCAAGCACATCCAGCAGACGGCCGGGCGTCGCGACGAGGACGTCGGCGCCGCCAGCGAGCGAGCGTAGCTGCGGGTTGATCGAGACGCCGCCATGCAGCGCCACAATCTTGGCGCGTGTGCCGGCGCTGTCGCTGAGTGCGCGGAAGGCCTCCGAAGTCTGCACGGCCAGCTCTCGAGTCGGCGACAAGATCAGAGTGTTTACATGGCGACCCCGCGGCCGAGGAGCGCCAGTGTCGAGGCGCTGAAGCAGAGGCAGTGCGAACGCTGCCGTCTTGCCGCTGCCCGTTGGCGCCTGCGCCCAGACGTCTGAGCCGCTGAGAATAGCAGGGATCGCCTCACTCTGTACGGACGTGGGCGTCAGCCATTGCTGCTGCTGCGCCGCCCGCAACATTGAACGGCCCAAGCCGGTCTCGGCGAATGTGACGGCCTTGACGACGCTGCCGCAGAGCATCAATGGTCGTGATACTGGATGGGCGGACTGCAGCGGAGGCGGCGGCGTCTGCAGGAGGAACAGGGCGCTCGCAGCGGCGCACAAGAAGAGTGGCATCATCACACGAGGTACAAGTACTGTACGTCGTCATCAAATGCAGGGTCTTCGGGGAAAAACTCGTGTGAACTCCGAGGTGTGAATGGTTCGGAACTTGTGTGCACCGGAGCGAGCTACAGGCGAGGACGCCGTCACGGAATCCGCGGGGCCAATCCTTGTCAACAGGAAGACCCAAGCCCTGCCCTGTTGCAGAGCTATATAAAGTGCGGTGAGTGTCTCGCAGTGTCGTAAGTATAAAGACGCGGGGCCGGAGAGACACTCAAACTCACACAATGGCTGTGTCGTTGAGTAAGCCATGCCAATAGGCCTTCATCGCAATATTTGGTGTGCAGCATTGCCTCGGGAGCGCGAATGGCTTGGCGCCTGCGTCGTTTCCGCGGTCGGGCGGGGCGTCCTCGCTCGTGTTCCTCGCCCAGAGCACTCTCCGCCCTGTGAGTCTACTCACGCACGCATCGAGTGCGGGGCCATGATGGCCCGCATCTGGCCGCCGCCACTGAAGCGCGTCGTCGGAGGCCAGACGCCGTGAGTGCTCGAGGCTCGCATCGCCATTCAGGCCCTCGAGGCGCAGATAGCCTCGCATCGCCAATCTGTGGCACTCGCCCGTGTCATAAGCTTCGCGCCAGGGCTTGGCAAACCCCTTGAAGTGCCACGCGTGCACGTGGCCAGCGCCGAAGCCGCAATCCTCTTCGGAAGTGAGGTTCGGATGTCCGTAGCACAGGTCAAGCATGCGCTCGGGGGTCTGTGGAAGGCAGCGGCTCGCGGGAGAGAAGAGGCAAGTCCGGTAGACGCTTGAGATGCGCTTGTTTCGGATGTTGTTCAGGCAGTGCTGCAGGTATGGGCTGAGCCTTTTGATGTGGGCCGACACGTTCCCAGCGGCCAGAAGCAGCGCCGCTTGCTCGAGAGACAGCCCCGACTGCACCGGCGACTCCAGAGATGGCGCGTGAGCGAGCCGCCTCCCTGCCGTTCGCTCCTCGTGTGCACCTGGCGGTGGCGGCGGCGTCGCGAGTGGCGGCATGCCTGCACAGTGCTGCGCCTTGTAAGATACGCCAGGCCCAGTCTCCCACAACCACCGCGGGTGCATCGTGTGGGACGTGCTCGCAAAGTAGCATGGCAGCAGAATCTGTTCGCTATAGGTTTCGAGTGCCGGGAGATTGAGCATCGGTCCGTTGGCAAACGCCGAGAGCGCAGAGAAGGCGGTGAGGTTGGGGCGGAGGACGAAGAAGGCGCCGATGCCCCAACGCTCCTTGGGCAGACCGCATTGAGCCTGCTCTAACCCGCCTCCGTTATGTCGCGCGATCAGGAACTCTTCCGGCCTCGAGAATAGGTCATCAAGAGGCTGAAGCACAACCACGTCCGCATCGAGCATGGCCACTCGCTCAAAGGGGAGCCGCCACGCGTGCAGCTTGTCGAGGCACGCGGTACCGAGCAGCAGGGGCGGCACAGCGGCGATTCGAATGCCGAGCTGCGAGAGCTCGACGCGCACGTCTGCAGGCAACGTCACCATCTCGCCGAGGAGAATCACGATGGCGCGTCGGCAGCGCTCTACACGCCTCAGCGAGCGCGCCAGGACCACGAGCAACCTCAGCTGCGAGCGCACCACACCGGTGACCTTCATGGCCGATGCCAGCCCGCTGGCACCGCCCTTGTCGTCAAAGTTCTTCTGTGTGTGGGAGACCGCTTTCGACCCAGTGCTGTGCTGCGTGATCAGCACCGCATAAGCCTCGCCTGCGCAGCGGCTGTCAAAGGCCTTGGTCGCGGGCCGCCCTGCGTCATCGAGCAGTCGAAGAGGCGCTGGTCTGCCGGTCCCTCGAAGGCTGTCAGCCCAGGACCGCACACTGGCGAATTCATGCCCGAGGGCGTTGTCGCCGCGCGCATGTGAAGTGCCGCGCGCATGTGACCGCATGTGACTTGCCGCGCGCATCTGACTTGCCCAAAGGAGCATGTGGTACAGCCGCATCCAGCGGGCGGTCGTCTCGAGCACGCGGTACCATGGTAGGAGACTCAACTTTCCAAAAGCGATTCTTGTTTCTTCTGGACGTCATGCATGCTTTTTTTCCACCAAATTTTACGTATACTCTGCCTCGTTCACTAATTGGGAGCCTGGGGGCGGGCCGAGCTAATGGTATGCTACACTCTCCGCCGGCCACGACTTACAATAGTATTTATTTGAACATCCCAAGGAACATCCCCCAAATTCATCCACTTCGTGGGTGGCGCCGCTACCTGATACCTATTCGTTTTACCTAGCATCTGTGCAGGTCACGCTATGTTCCGGGGGGAGTTCATCTTGCATGCCATTCTTACCAATCGAAACTCTATTTCTGTTTCTTTTCCCCATGGCCGCGGGCGGTCTTGTTGCGATCCGCATGGAGCGTTCGGGTGCACTCCGTGCGCGCTCCAGTTTCGCCGTCATCGCCTCTCTCTTCGCCACAGCAAGTGCTCACGCGGCACCACCCGCTTTGTTACCCGCTTTGTGCATTGAGCGCACAAAAGAGTATGACAGCGTGTTCAGCACGTGCAGCTATGGTACCCTCGCCTTCAACCCCAACCGTCAGTGCATGAACGCGACCTCCAACTGCAGCGCGCGCGGTGTGTGCTTTTTTGGCAAGTGCTTTTGCAAGCCGGGTTCACGAGGCGACTTTTGTCAGCTCACAGCGCCGCCACCCTTACCATGTCGCGAACCAACTCGAGCCGCAAGTTACAGGCGGCGGTTTGACAGCTGCTTTCGTCACCCTGACTACGGCTCTGCAGTGATACCAAAGGCGCGATGGGAGAAAGCGCAAGAGGCCGAGGCGCTCCTATGGAAAGAATCGCGCAGTTCAGATGCACAGAGCGGCGATCGCGCGCTTGGACACGTGCAGTTCTTTGGCCGTTACGCGGCGCTTCCTGTGGGAAATCTTGGTCGCATAGTCGAGCTCGGCTCCGGGCAGTGCTGGACGCAGACGCACTTCATGCTCAACGCGCGTCCCGACATCAACGCGACGTCGATCACCCTCGTCGACCCGGGAATCAACGGCTACCTGCGCTCTGGCAACACGCTGTACAAGAATGGCTTTCTTAATGGGGTGCCCGTCGACCTCCACTCGATAGGAGCGGAGGAGGTGCCCTATTCCGAAAATGAGACCTTTGACGTCGTCGTCATGATCAACTGCATCGAGCACACATTCAACGCATTCGCCACGCTAGAGACAGCCTACAGGCTGCTCCGCCCGCGGGGGCTCTTCATCTTTCAGGAGCGCGCCGTCCGCCTCTCCGAAAACGACCAGATCTATCATCCGGTACGGCTACCACTCCATTTCTACGACTGGTGGCTTGGCCTTCTCTACGACGAGATCTACCGGTTTCGAGGGAAGCACCCGACCCTCAAGAGGTTCCTCGAGGGAGAGGTGTACTTCATCGGCCGTAAAAACGGCCGTAAGACCCGCAATTGACTGTAACGTCAGTCAGTCTGTCAGTCAGTTTCGTCGCGGTCCCGTAATACGGGTCCCCCTGCACAGTAACGTATCATGATTTAGCATATTGGTTACAGGTACGAGGCCATTCACATCTCTCACACACGCCTCCCCCCCCCTTGTCTGTCCCCGATCTTCTTGCGAGACCCAAATTTCAGTTTTTACATATCCGCCGCCTCGTTCACTAATTGGGAGCCTGGTGCAGCCGTCAAATATGACGGCAACCTCATTTGGCATGCTCCTCGTCTGTCGTCCGGCGGCGGGTGTACCGTTGTATCCATCCTTGCGTCCTTCGAGCCCCTTGGTGTCCTTGACCTCGTTGGCGTCCTCGGTGGGCTGACCAGCTGCGTCTTCTCTGTGCATCACAAGTTAGGGATGATGATTTATAATCGGCATGCCCGAGAGCTGGCCACTAAGGGCCGAGCTCTGAGCTGCTGCTTCTCCCGAGTCGGCGTCCCTTGTGCAGGCATCTCGACACTCGAGCTCCCTGTTGACCGCTTCCTTCGCCTTGACCTTCGACTACGGCTTCCGGTTCTTCCATGGTCTCCGACTTTGCTCAGGCTCCTTCTGCTGCGCCCGCTTCCTACGTCTCCGCTCCGACGATCGCGCAATCGATTGTGCGGTCAGCTGTCGTCAGGGCGAGTAGTGGGCGAGTTGCAGATGTCTTCTGCATGTACGAAAGACGTCCCGCATGCAAAAGCAAGCAAGGCATGCCTTACGACTCAGCATAAGAGGTCGCCAATTGATTGTGCGTGATCGTTGAATTTTGAATTATTGCCTCATATTCTCCCTACTATGTATGCACGACACTGAGTACAACTAGGGACCTACGCGTTTATTACGTTCGTGCAGTAGTACAACATGTTCTTTACCGACCCGGGCCTTGCCCATCCTTCTTGCGCTCCCTCGATTGTTCGGCGAGCAACAACGCTTGGAGCTCCGCGTGCTTACTCACGGCATTCGCAAATTCCGTGTTCGCCTTTTAGGTCGTGTCCGTGTGCGCATGCAACAGCCGCATCACATCCTTGTGCGCCTGCAGCAGCACCGCGTTGGCTTGTGCCAGCTGCTGGCTCAGATGCCCAATGGCATGTCCTTGCTGGTTGATTGTATCAAACGCTTTTATGAGCATGACGCCCTGCTCGGTGGATGAGTCTGCCTCAAAACGCACAGTCGAGAACGACGGCGACGGTGCGAGCTGGGGACTCGCCAAGACACCCTTGACCGAGGGGCTCGCCGGCTCGCCGAGCGCCGTCTCGGTGTCGGACTTGAATCTCGGCCTTCGTGAGGGGCTCAGAATCTCTCCATTCTCGACCGCCGCCCGCCAAGTCTTCTGCACGCTCTCCTTGAAGGTCTGGATACGGGGCAGCTGCAGCTCCTTGTCCTTCGTGTTGGTGACGGACACGTCCTCGCTCTTCAGGATGTTGTACGCCTCCTCTGGCGTCTTGTTGGACCACATCTCGATCAGCTGCAGCTTGGTGTACTTGTTGGCGTTGTGGATGCACTCAATCATGCATCGGCGGTTATCCTCCGAAGCGCATCGCAGGACGCCGTTGGAGTCGACCTCCTGGAACGCCATCCAAGCCTCGAACTGGGTCCTGCGCCAATAACAACAGAACACGCGTGTGAACATCTCAGCGCCATGCCAGCAGTCGAGGAGCGCGATCGCATGACGCGGGGAATCGGCTCGCTCTCACCAAAAGCGCGACATGTACGACATATCGAGCAGGATGAGCACCGACGCGCCCAGGAAGAGAAAGTCCATGTTCTCGAGCGTGAGGCTGAAGATCTCTTTCTCCTGCGGCGTGCGCTCGCCCTGCGGTGCGCAACTGTAGTCCTGCGGATCGCACCCATTCCCGGGGAGAAGCACGCCAAAGCGAGAAGACATCGTCAGCTCATGCATTTGCGATCTGATTGAGTCAGAGTGGAATGGGCCTTTTGGGAGCCAGCCGCAGGAGAATGCACAAAGAGGGCGCTGCGACGTACCAGCCACACGTACTCGTATTGGGGGTTGGTGCGCAGTATGCGCTTGATGGCCTTCATCTGAGCGCCCGAAGGATCAGGCTCTTCTAGCCGGTCCCATCGATGCGACACGGCGAGGACCTTCTCACGGAACATGTGCTGGCAGCACTCGGCCGACTTGAGATAGAGCATCTTGTAGAGCTCTGGGTCCTCCTGAACGCTTTTGTGCTTGGGAGCGAACATGTCGTCTCGTTCGAGGAGGACTTTCGCACGCAAGAACTGAAACTCGCATGCCGTGCGTTCGAGCGCCGCGGCGAGCTTCTCCTCGAGCGTGTACTTGCTCTGCGCGCGGGCGTGCTCCAGCTTCTGCTTCGCCGCCGCAACCACGCGTGGGTCGAGCTTCGGGTCATCGCCCAGATCGTTGATGGCCTCCTCCAGCCGCTTGGCGTCCACGAGGCTGACGGGCGACGTGACGGCGGACTCTACGATGGCGACCGCAGCCGTGTCGGAGGAGCCCTTCCTGCGATTGGCACTCTGGCTGCGCGCCAGGAGCAGCTGCCGTCGCTGCGTCAAGACGAGCCGATCGGGGGTGTCCTGCCCCTCTGGCGGGCTGTTCCCCTGGCGGTACTGGTGGCGGTGCTCCTTGATCATTTTGTCCACAGTCTGCATGAGGTTGTGGCTGAAGGCGGCGTAGTACTCGTTCGAGTGCGTGATAGCGCGGCGCTCGAACGCGTCACGGCACTCGGGCGGCTCAAGCGTCTTGATGAGCTCGGGCGGCGGGAAGACCTCGACCATGTCGCCGTTCTGGTTGGGCCAGCGCGAGCCTTCCTTGGTAATGAGGACGATCTCGACGCCAGCGTTGACGGCGCTCGCAAGCTCTTGCATGCAGAACTCGGACTCGAAGACGCCGTCGCTCAGGACCTGCGCGGCGCGGGTACGCGCGTGCATGGGAAAACGAACCGCGTGAGTGGACATGCATTTGAGGTAGGGAGCCGATCAGATCCCATCGCACGCATGCGGCAGCACAGCTTACCAGAATGAACACGTCGCAGCCCGCGACCACCATCGGCAGGTCGCTGAGTGACTCGAGGTTCTCTACGTCGATGAAGCACGAGTGGCCGTGATGCACGATGAGCGAATGCAGACCTCGAGCGAAGTCCTGCGCCGAAGAGCGCTTGTGCGAGATGAACGTGTTGTAGCGCGGGATGCTGAGGAGCTGGTGGTCGTCCCACTTGCTGTAGTCGGTGCCCAGGGTCGAGAGCTGCCGCTTGAGCGTGCGCTGGGCGTGTCCTGTGCCAGGGAGAGTCTGCACGTCCAGCTTGCCTTGGAGCGCGTCGAGGGCGTATTTGGCCGCCTGCCGACGCCGCTGGACGCTCTCCGTATCGGCATCCTCGTTCTCGTGCAGCTCGGCGGCGGAGGTGAGCGCGTCCTCGGCTCCGTCCGCGACGAGCCGCTTCCGAATGCGATCCGTCTCTTCTGCTGCGCCCGTGATGGCGAGCGCGCAGCGCTGCAGAGCCTCAGCGGCCAGGACGAGGTCGGCGTCCGACGTGGGGTGCGGGGCCAGCGGCCCCTCGATGAGCATACGCGCGAGGCTGTTGCCCACGCCCTTGTGCACGAGGCGCTGGCGCAGCACCGACTCGGCCGCCAAATTGCGCACGGCGGTCGCGGCGATGCGCGCGTAGGACGGGCCACTGCCATCTACGACAATCTCAAAGACAATTCTGCTACTCACGAGGATCCGAACGCCCTCAACGAGGCGGGGTGCGAGCTCGTCCTCGATGCGACTGTCGTGTAGCAGGCGGCGCACGCGCTCATGCTGCACCATGGCCGCGCCGTGGCCCTTACCCACCGACTGGCTCAGCACCTCGGAGTAGACGTTGCTCACGATGAGCAGCGCGTCGGCGCGCTGTGCCGCATCGTGCTCGATGATGTACTGCAGCGCGTCGAGCGGCTTGGCGGCCTGAATGGCTTGCCGCAGCACGTCACCCCGCGAGAGCGTGTGCAAGAGCGCCAGCGCCAACTTGCCCACCTCGATGTCGCGGTCCATGTCGTCGGCCGCGTCCGCGGGTGCTTCATTGACCGTGGACGATGATCCCACCTGCGCCGCCGTTGCCGCCCCCCCCCCGACGAGGCTGCCAGGCATCGCCTTGATCGACGAGATCAAGCTACTCACGCCGTCATCAAAGTGCTTCTCGCCGCTGGCTTCATCATTGTCGCGGGCCAGGTCAATAAACTCCTTGCCTCCCAGCTTGCCAAGGAAGAGTGGCTGCCACGACGTCTGCGCGAGGCACTGCGGCTCCATGACCACCGGGATGATCTTGGCGACCCCTTTAGACGGGCTGCACGCCTGGCTGAACTCGAAGCGCGCATTGTCGTCGTCGCCCTTGCTGCCCAGCCCGGCGGCCTTTTTCATGTACGACTCGGTCAGGAAGACGATCACGCACGCCGACTGCGCGATGCCTTCCTCCATCTGCCGGATCACGTCGTTGGCGTCTTGCTCCGCATCGACGAGGCACGGCACCAGGCCCGCCTTGGCGAGGGCTGCCTTGACGGCCCCGACACGTTCCACATTGTCACGCTTGAGCTCGTCGCGGGCGCTGTCGTGCGAAAGGTAGGCGCTGTACTTGAAAGCTGATCGCGGCGTGGCATTGGCAGCGACATGGCTGGACTCAGCGCTGGACTTGCCGGCCATGACGACCGCATCCACTGCGGAGGGAACGGCCCACGAGCGGTGGAGGAGCCGCACGAGGGTGTCAATGAGGTTGCCGTCGCGCATGGATGCTCTCGCCGCCTCGCTGTTCTCAGCCACCGACGTTAGGGTTTTCAGGGCACTCGCACGCAATTGGGTGTCGCGTGCGCCGCTCAGCGCTTGCACCGCCTCGGCAACCACGCCCGCCTTGAATGCGACACGCGCGCCGTCAGGTGACTCGCACGCGACAGCGAGCAGATTCAGCGTCAAGATCGCGGTGATCTCGCGACCGCCGTCGGCCTCTTCGAAAATGCGCGCGACGAGAATGCGGATCGCGGAGCGAGCCTTGGAGGCGGTCTCGGCCAAGCAACCAAGCGAACGCGCACAGCAGTAACCAAGCGCACTCGCTTCGCGCTTGTCGAGCGCCTCTCTGGCCTTCATCCTGCACACCGGCGCAGCAGGAGCTGTGCGCTTCGGTAGCATGCGCGTGAGCACTTGCAGGCATTGCGCCGCCTCGGCGTGTCGGGCGCTCCGTGCGCCCGACTCGAGCAGCTTGATGAGTGCGGGCACGACGCCCTCGTCCACGGTGACCGCCGCCCCCTCGGGCATGGCGCTCGCATACGTAAGCAGCTTGAGCGCGGCCTCGTCCTTTCCTCCTGCGTCTTCGCCCAGCTCTTCGATGGCGCGGCGCAGGATGGAGTGCGCCGCCGGGCATTTGGCGAACCAGCCGACCAAGTTCGAGGATCGCGACACCATGGTACTACGCGATATCGTGGTAGTAGTATCATTCGAGGCCAGACGGCCGCTCGCGCGCCAGTGGAGGATGGCAGCGAGCGCGTCGCTCGAGCGGACGGCCTCACGGTGGGCGGGCGCGCCGTAGCTGGCGAGGAGCTGCACCATGGTACTCGAGATGCGGAAGCCGGGGTGCGACGGCCCCGGCTTGAGAAAGCCGGCCAGGCGGGGCAGGAGGCCGGCGTCGAGGATTGCGTCACGGTAGGCGTGAACGGGTGCGAGGACAAAGCTCTGGAGCGGCCTGAGGAAGTCAAAAATTCTCACATCGGGGCACTGCTCGAGGGCGTTGACTAGTGTTCGGAGCGCGCCGAGGTCGTGCGCGACCGCCAAGCCATCCGGGTCGTTGAGCAGACCGGAAACACGCGATGCTGCCGAAGCGACCAGCGAGCGCGTCAGCGCCCACTCGTCACCACGCATCGCCGCCAATGTGCGCGCGATGCCACCCGCTTCACGAACTGCCACCAGCGATGGCATAGCGGAAGCCGCATCACTAGCTTGAACGGGGACGATCGGCTCAAGCACGCGCAACGCGAACCGCGCCTCCGCGGCGTCAAAAGGATCAAAGCCTGCGCCCTCCACTGCCGGCAGCATCCCCACCACCGCCTCCGCCACACGCACGCCCGCCGGATGCGCCTCCGCGTCGGCCAGCGCGCGCTTCAGCAGCGCACCCCCCTCGCTCATGTACGCGCCCTCGCCCGCCGCCGACCCCGCGCGCATCAGCGGCAGCAGCAGCGGCAGCACGCCCGCGCCGTGCACCGCCCGCAGCCCCGCCTGCTCGGTGCTCAGCGACGCCAGCAGCTTCACAGCCGCGACGGCCGACGCGTCGCGCGCTGACACGCCGCCACTGATCACCGACTGCACCATCGGCACGATCAGCGGCACCAGAGGCAGCACGTGCGTCTCCGTCGACACGTCGCGCGCCGCGGCAAAGTCACTCACCAGCCCCAGCGTCGCCTCGCGCTCTGCTGGCGCCATGCTGTGGAGCGCCTTGAGCCAAGGGCGCACCGCGGTCATCAGCCCGCCCTTCCTCATCGCCGCCGCTCGCGCGTGGCTCGTCGCCACCACCATGCGCACCGCGCACACGGCGCGCGCGTCGATCAGCGCCTTGAGCGCCTTCGCCCCCGCGTCGGTCCGCGCGAGATGCGTGAGCAGCGTGCAGCAGCTGGCGGTGGTCGAGCGTCGGAGGAGCGGGTCGTCCATGACCTGCGCCTGGAGCATCGGCACCGCGCCAAGGGCGACGACCGCATCGGCGACGCGCCGCCGCTCGTCGCCGCCCGCGCTGTCCGCCGCGCTCAGGATCTCGCTCAGCGAGGCTGCAGCAACGTCGACTGCCACCCGTCCGCTCTTGTCGTCAGCGGTGATTGCGCACGAGGCGTGCGATCCCTTCGCCAACTCGGCCACCAGCTGCCGGAACCCGGCGCTCTCACAAAAGGCTGAGGCGACCGTTCGGAAATCGGCGCTCGCGCCACGCTCGATCTTTTGCACGAGGGCGCGAACGAGCCGACGGCTCGCGTCCCGCCGCGGAAGCTCCTCGACGAGCAATGGGCGTGCAGCGTGGCTGAGGATCCCTTCCACAACCGAGCGGTATGTCTGGCTCGACTCGCGGTTGGCAGTGCCGAGTAGCGATTCAAGCAGTTGAGTCGCGGCATCGTCGCACTGCCGATCGCGCCCTGGCTTTTGGAAGGTGGCCATGGTCCGATGGACGACTTGCGCGGCCAGCAAGGGTACAATCGCCCCGGCCACGCCAGGGAAGGCGTTCAACCAAAGAAGGGCCGTCGAGACCGTCTCCACGTTGTCCTCGTCCAAATCCTTGACCAGGGCGGGAAGGAATGTCTTCGCAGCCACCAGCTGCTGCTTGAGCTTGGCCGCATCTGGGTGATTGATGATGTGATCCAGTAGCCGCACGCGGTCGATGGGCTCGACCCCATCGCGCTGCACCAGGTAGACCAGCCGCTTGCCCACGTCCTCGGACTCGGAGCGGAATTCCTCGTAGCACGGCTTCAGAAGCCCAAAGAGCAGCTTGCACTCGGCCTCGCGGCCCACGTTCGTTGCGAGCACGTGCGCGAGCGCCCGGCGGGCTCGAGCACGGCCCTTGTCGCTGCGCACCAGCGCCACGAGTGCCTTGCTCTCGGGCTTGAGGCGGAGCAGCGGCTCAAAGCGCTCGTCTGCCGCCACGTTGCGCGCGGCCTGCGCCGTAGCTGCATCGGCGAGCTTGCTGAGCAGCGTGGCCAGCTGCTCGTCGGCATGGGACGCTTGGCCAGAATCGCGCTGATCTGTGGCGAGGCGCGCAAGCCGCGCCACGACACCCTCGACGCGCACCACAGCGGCGGCGCCGTCTTCGGAGCGGCTCAAGACCATGACCAAGTTGATTGCTTGGTATCGTTGAGGTCGAGAGTCTGCGTCAAGGGTGCGGAGCAGGATGCGCTCCAGCAGGTTGAGCCGCAGCACTTTCGACCGGACCTCGTCAACCTTGGCTATGAGATCCACCAAGTAGTGCAATGCGATCCCGTACGGATCCTCCCCCTCGATGGCGGATGTGATGGCCTCCGTTCCGGCGTCGTTTGCCATCTGTTCGCCCTGCTTGAGCTCGCCAGAGGTAACGACCGAGTGAAGCAACTTCAGCATGGCCGTCGACGGTGGCCGACGCGACGCGAGCGCCGGCTCGATCATCCGCATCGCCGGCTCCGCCACGGCACGAGCGCACACGCTCGACGTCGCGATCGCAATGGCGAGGAGCCGCAGGGCGCGCTCCCCCTTCAGCGCAAGCTCCGCGAGCTTCGACAGCTGCGCACGCCCGTCGGCGTGCACTGCAAGGTGGGCGAGCGCACGGATCGCGTCGGCGGCGGCCGCATCCTCGGCAGCCTCGAGCGCCGCTGCTAGCAGCTGTGGAGCCGCCTTCGCCCTGATCAGCTCGTCCTGGCCGTCGTCGGTTTGCGCGAGCTTCGCGAGCGCCTCGGCGACCTTGACGGACGAGTCCTCGTGCGGCAGCTGCCGGAGAAGAGCCTGCACTGCGCCGCCATCGAGCAGCAGTCTATAGCCTGCTTGCGATCGAGCTCCCGCGATTGCATGCACGACGGATGCGAGGTCGCTCGCTACGGCAGGGGCGGCCTCGGCGAGCGCCGTAATCACGCATTGGAGCGCGCTCGGCACGGCATCGACCTCAGCGGCCTCTACGCGCGCGAGCACGCGCGCGGTGCGGCTCGAAGCATCGGCATCCTCCGCCTGCAACGCTGCACACCAGCGAGGCAATACGTCGGCACGCAGTGTGCGATCAGGCTCGTCGAGCAGCCGCCGTGCCGCCGCTTCCTGCAGCTCGTCGGGCGCATTCCGCAGCCCCAGCACGCCAATGCACGCCTCCGCCATGTTCCGACGGACCTCCTTGCTCAATGCGGGCAATGCATCCTTAAGAAGGGCCACACGTGCGGCATGAGGCGCTGTGGCGCCGTCCGCGGAGCGCACGAGGAGCCGCGTGATGCTGGGAGTCAGCTCGTTGCTCGTCGGGCGCTGTTGGAGGAGGGATGCGAGCATCTCCACCGCAAGCTGCGACAGCCTTCGTGGCGCAACGAATGCGTCCTCACTCGCAGCCTTGGCGAGCCGCGGCAAGACGCCTGCCTCGCACATTGCAACGGCTTGATGAGAAACAAACGTGATGAGCAGCTCCGAGGCGAACCGCGCCTCCGCGGCGTCAAAGGGATCAAAGCCTGCGCCCTCCGCCGCCGGCAGCATCCCCACCACCGCCTCCACCACACGCACGCCCGCCGGACGCGCCTCCGCGTCGGCCAGCGCGCGCTTCAGCAGCGCACCCCCCTCGCTCATGTACGCGCCCTCGCCCGCCGCCGACCCCGCGCGCATCAGCGGCAGCAGCAGCGGCAGCACGCCCGCGCCGTGCACCGCCCGCAGCCCCGCCTGCTCGGTGCTCAGCGACGCCAGCAGCTTCACAGCCGCGACGGCCGACGCGTCGCGCGCTGACACGCCGCCACTGATCACCGACTGCACCATCGGCACGATCAGCGGCACCAGAGGCAGCACGTGCGTCTCCGTCGACACGTCGCGCGCCGCGGCAAAGTCACTCACCAGCCCCAGCGTCGCCTCGCGCTCTGCTGGCGCCATGCTGTGGAGCGCCTTGAGCCAAGGGCGCACCGCGGTCATCAGCCCGCCCTTCCTCATCGCCGCCGCTCGCGCGTGGCTCGTCGCCACCACCATGCGCACCGCGCACACGGCGCGCGCGTCGATCAGCGCCTTGAGCGCCTTCGCCCCCGCGTCGGTCCGCGCGAGATGCGTGAGCAGCGTGCAGCAGCTGGCGGTGGTCGAGCGTCGGAGGAGCGGGTCGT
>Ga0210240_100136_pt1 | contig 55254 bp, 43 predicted proteins | sample ChrtobMetP5a_4mM_FD_155463 | JGI IMG/M metagenome (GOLD analysis project Ga0210240, IMG submission 155463) | Chrysochromulina tobin associated microbial communities from unialgal haptophyte culture, Seattle, Washington, United States - P5a_4mM | ecosystem: Host-associated > Algae > Haptophytes >...
GTGTCTCGAGGGTCCCGAGGGTCCCGAGGGTCCCGAGGGAAGGGCCCGAGGGTCCCGAGGGTCCCGAGGGTCCCGAGGGTCCCGAGGGTCCCAAGGGTCCCGAGGGTCCAGGAGGGTCCAGAGGGGACACTGTCCGGGAGCACCCCATCATCGGAGGGTCCCGGAGGGTCCCGACTGAGAGGGGTCCAGAGGAGGGTCCCGAGGGTCCCGAGGGTCCTGAGGGTCCCGAGGGTCCAGATAGGGTACAGATAGGGTCCAGAGGAGGGTCCAGAGGGTCCAGGGGTCCAGCCGGACCCCCAGAGGGTCCAGGGCGGGACCCTCTCACTCGGGATCTATGGGCCCCGGTCGCCGGTGGCGGTGTGTCCACCGCCGCCCCGCACACGCGCGCGGCGGTCGCTTGCGGGTTTGGGGACGTTGGGGTTAAGATGAAAGAACTTAAGATCCGTAATGATTAGGGTAATGCGTAAATAGCGATGAAGGAAGTTGTAAGATGTAAAAGATCGTCACGGGATACACCATACACGGCTTCACGGGCGCACGCTGCAGGGCTTTGCAAAGCGCGAATTCGCTTTCAATCGAATTGCCGGGCGCGCGGGATAGATCGCTTTGAAGTGATGCAGTCTTGTTTGCACATTGCAGGTCTAATTATAATAAACTCAGTCTTGTCGGACTTCGGCGTTCGGGGAATCGGGGACCTTGTGTCCCGTAGCCTTTTCTCGAGAAAGCAGGTAGTCACGGACAAATACACACGTGGACTTCGCCCCTCATCCCTCTTGACGTGACTTGACTTGACTTGACTTGACTTGTCTTGACGTAATCCGGGATGAGTGGGAGCACGACGCGATGAGGTTTCTTGTGGCTTCGCTCATGATCCTCGTAGGTTCTATGAGTGAGTGCCGGGCATTGCTGATGGCACCAACGACTACACATCGCTGGCGGTACGCAGCTGTGCAGCCTTCCATTTCGCCTGTACTTCTTTTGACTCCTTCACCACAAGTGCTCCAAGGACTGGCGCTCAACAGCGGCCTTGCATGCTTGGGTACTGCTAAAGGACAAAAGGTGCTCACACCGTCTGGGCTTGCGCACGCGTGGGCTCTCGGTGTGATGCTCTGGGGCTCGCTCGGTTGGCGTGGATGGAGCACATGCGTAGTATATCTCATCGGCGGCTCAGCGGTTACGAAGGTCAAGAAGGCCAAGAAGGAGGCGCTCGGCATCGCGGAGGGTCGGGGCGGCACGCGCGGCCCGGAAAATGTGTGGGGATCAGCCGCCACTGCCGCACTGTGCGCACTTGCCACGACTCGCTGGCCCGCTCGGGTCGCCCTTTTGAAGATTGGCTTTGTCGCCGCACTCGTCTCAAAGCTCTCAGACACTTGTCAGAGCGAGATTGGCAAGGCTTATGGCAAGACAACTTACCTCATCACCACGCTGAAGCGCGTACCGGCCGGTACTGAAGGTGCTGTGAGCGCTGAGGGCACAGCAGCAGGAATAGTGGGCTCACTTGTGCTCTCAGCGTACGCAGTGGCGTGTGGCCTCGTGGCTCCCTCGGCGCTCGTGCCATGCATCCTGGCAGCCATCATCGCCACGACTGCAGAAAGCGTCATCGGAGCTAGCGCTCAGAATCGTTACAAGCTGCTAACCAACGAAGTCGTCAACTTCATCATGACTGTCGTCGGCGCCGCAGCGGGGGTGTCCTTTGCAGTGCTAATGGGTGCTGCTCCCGGGATCTGATGTGCGCATGCCGTCACGGCTGCGGCTCACGAAGCACAGCACACGCGCACACGTGGGGCGGCGGCGGCGGCGGCGGGAAAGGCGATGGGGGGCGTGCACGGTGGAGCGTCCGCCTCGTCGCGGCGGGCACAGGGTTGTCGCGGCTTCCGCTTGTGGCTGCCGCACTTCTGCGTGGGCTGCCGTCGGCACGGGCACACAAGTCGATCGAACGCCACGATAGAGTCCGTCCACGAGAGATCGCCACAGTGGTAATATAAAATCTTAACAGTACGTATACGTACAACGTAGCGGGCCGCGCGTAGACGCATTTGAGCACCGCCGGGTGCGGGTCGCGGCGCCCCGCGCCGCCGCCCGCCGGCGCCGCGGCGCCGCCTTAACGTTCGCGCCGCCGCCCGCCGGCGCCGCGGCGCCGCCTTAACGTAAGCGCCGCACAGCTCGGCTCCCTCGCGGCCGGCCCCCGCCGGCACGAGGGCCGCCGGGCTCGCGGCAGACGCCCGCGGGCCCGCGACCCGCGGGCCTCGCCGCGCCCGGGGGGGTGCGGGCTCCTCACACCCGTCCACAAGGGCCGCTCCTTGCATGCGACCGGTTCTAAACCTGTGCCGGTAAACCCTGCCGTCGCCGCACCCTTTCGCGCTGCCGTCTGGGTAACTTTGTGCGCTCGCACGCTCACGGGCTCACAAGGTTCTCCCGTGAGACGACGCCTCCTGTGACGTGAGCACGTGACAACGAACGCACACGATGATCCCGGCGCGGTGGCGCGCGACATTTTTGACCACCTCCGCAACACGACTGACCCCATCATTCCAGAGACAGATTCAAGACCTCAGGAGTGCCACGGCGCTTGCTGCTGAAAAACAGTTGCCGATCATCAGTCGAAAGAAAGCCGGTTGTGCCGTTGGCATCACAAGATCATCTCTCGACTCCACCATGCCGACGCCCGAGCATGTGGCGCCCCACTGGCAACCCCGATCGTGCGCTCACATCATCGGGAGGAAGGCTCCGTAAAAGATCTTGGCATGACGGGCCGCAGGATCGACAGTGACATAACAAAAGTTGTTGGTCGAAGGCCGTGGGAAGAGGCTGGCGCTGCTTCCGGCGACTGCAGAGATTTCGAACGTGAGAGAGCCTATTTGCAACGTGCCAGCAGCCGTCTTATGGACGGAAACGAGATCCTTATACAACGCCTTCGTCAAGTTCAGGTAAGGCTCAATCTGATCCTCATACTGATTCATGCCGCCGCCGACTGCGAACGCCTTCATGATTCGGAAGATCAGCTCGGAGCGCTCGAGCTCATCGAAGAGCTCCCACTCCTCGCTAGATTCATCTAGGAACATCTTGCGCAGCTTATCCGATACGAGAATCTCGCCCACCTGCTCGTCCAAGCACTTCGCAACGTCCCCACCATCGCCGCGGATGATGCCCGCATCCCGAAAACGGTCGAAGAAGTCTAGCCGCAGCACAGTGGTCGGAATCCTCGTATGCTTGACAGCACCCGGCTTGACGGTGCCCAGGGTGGACCACTGATTCGAGCCGACACACACGGGCGCCATCTCCTGCACGGCGGATGAGTTGAAGAAGTCGAGCAAGAATTCGTTCACCGCGTCCGGAGAAAAAGGTTTGTCGAAGCGAAAGCTTTTGAGCTGACACGAGGGCTCCAAATTCCACTTCCTCAGGTAATCTTTGGCCGACTGCGACTGCATTGATGCGAATGGCTTGTCGAGCGGCGTAAATGTGAATGAGGACTCGCCCTCAACATGATGCTCTGACATAAGAAGCTCTCCGACGATATTCCTTGCCGTTGTTGGCCTGCGGTGTTGCGATTCATGAAGTTCCGGCCGTTGGTTACAGTTGTTTGTCGCCGACGTTACGAACAAGGAGGCCTTCACCCTTAATCTCAAGTCAAGGTATAGCGGTACATGTAACGAGTTACAGATACCCGTACGGACGCTTGACTTGACTGTGCAGACTTGACGAGACGTGAATGTGGCGACATGACGTGGGCGGAGCCACCTGACTTCACCGCTCTCAACAGATACGGATGGACGTGGGATGCCGCCACCTCAGTGGACGAGAACTATCTCGACCTCGCCTACCTAATCGCCCGCAACTCGACATGCAAGGACGGCCACATGGGCTGCGTTGTTGTCGCTGACGTGCCGCGTGGCCAAGGGCGCGAGCTGCCCGGGGCGCAGACGGGCGAGGTGGAACTGTGCACGATAAATTCCTCACTCTTCGGGGCGTACCGTTCCGATTGCCACGCTGAGGCCAACGCGGTTGCCGAGAGTGCTGCGCGTGGCGTGGTGCTGCGGGGCAGGAGCTGCTATGTGACAAGGGCACCGTGCGTGGCGTGCTACAAGTTGCTCGCTAGCGCTGGCGTTGGCCGTATCGTCGCCCCGCAGCCTCTCGACTCGCCCGACTGCGTTGCAAGTGCCCGTGCGCTCGGTATTGAGTGCGTTTCCGTGCGCGATTCTCCAGCGCGCTCGGAGCGGCGTGAGGCTCTCGGGCAGAGCCACGAAGACATGGGCCGCATCCAGGCACTGCGCGAGGAACGAAAGCGGCTGCGAGCGGAGCGAAGCTTTGGCAAGAAGGCCATACAGAAATTGCACGCTGATGATGAAGCAGGTCATTCCGATGAGACGCCGCTGCAAGCGAGCCGGAGTGCGGAGGCTGCGGCCGGTGGCGACTCAAGACAGGTTCTGGGGTCAGACTTACCATCTTGAAAGGGAGCTGTGAGTTTCAAGAAAATTGAAAAGCTTCAGAGAGAGAGTTGTCCATGGATAACAAAACTCATAGTGTAATAATACTACGCACTGTAACGCACTGTCAATATTTGACGGCAGGACGAAGTGCCACTGGATACACGAGACTCATGAATAGCACAGACCCGGCGAAGAGGACAAGAAGCAGGCAAAGGTTGCACGCGAGCCAGAAGCGAGTGACCGGGTTGGCGACGAAGCTGCGTGCCGCGGCGACTGGGTTGGGTAGGTTTCCCACTGGTCCTTTGCGACGAGACTGCCGCTGCTGCCGCGCAGTCTTAAGCATATTCTCAATCGCCTTGGGCGTGCTCTGCTCTATGCGCAGCTTCTCGCGCTCCTTCTCCCGCTCGGCCCGCTTGGCCGCGTAGTAACGGCTCGCGTTGCTGCCGCTCAGGCGCCGCCCTGACTCGTCCAGGAGCTTGAGCGACGGCAGCTCGTCGTCGTCGTCCTTATTCTGCGCGCGAGTGCTACGCCTGACGGCGGCGGGCGCGTGCATCTCAACGCCTTCGAAGCCGGTGCTCGCGGGCGCGGACATCTCAACGCCATCGAAATCATCGCATACCTCCTCCTTCTCGATGTTCCATGTCGCCTGGTGCGCTCTTCGGTTTGGGTGGTAGAAGGCAGGATCCATGGCTGAGCCCCGAAGAGGCGTTTTCGGTGACCGGCTTAGTTCCGTTTAGGAGGTACTTTGAACGTAGCTGAGCTTCTCCGCAGGAAATTGGCAATGTTTCGACGCGCCGCGCTGGGCGGGCAGTTGCACAAAGAGAGAGGTTTGCACAATGGCGGACGAGGAGCCAGCAGCAGCTGCTGAGCCGTTGGAAGAGGCAGCGCCGCCAAAGGAAGGGGGAGACGTGGCGCCAGATGAGGTTGCGGCGTCTGGCGGGGCGGAGGCCGTCGAAGGCGCAGCTGTGGACACCGCTGAGGGGGAGCAAACGCCAGAGCTCGGCGGTGGCGACGACGAGCCTTCAGCCGCCACCGGAGAGGATGGCGAGGATGCGGACGAGGGAACCCTGGCGCCGGCTGACGGGGATCCGGAGCCGGCAGAGGAGGAGTATGAGGAGGACGAGGCCGTCGAGCCGGACGACCTTGGCGACGAGGATGATGGCTACGAGGGAGGCGAAGGGTACGGTGACTTTGACATGCTTGAGGCGGCGGAGGTAGACGCGGACGAAGAGCAGGTCGAGGAAGACAAGGCGAACCTGGCTGAGCTCTTCAAGCAGGCGCAGGAGGAAAAAGCCACGTTCCTCGATCTCAATCAAGTTTTGCAAAAGAAGCTTGCTGAGCACCTCCGCACCAGTGCGAAGAAGATGGATGAGAGTAAGGACATCGAGAAGTCCGTTACGGACCAGGAGCAGCGCTACTACAAATTCCTCGCGCAAGTGAACGAGCTGCGCGATGAGCTCAAGCGCCTGCAGCAGCAGCATGACAAGACGGCCATGGAGATGAAGCGGCGCCTCGACGACAAGCAGGGCAAAGCCGAGGAGATAAAGGCTGCTTTCGTCGAGTTCAAGCGAGAGATCCTCAAAGGTGCCGAGAATTCGCGCACCTCGAAGCCGATTCCGCCAAAGCTAATTGCCGCCTTCGAGAACCAGGAGTCTGAGAAGGACGAGGAGGTGGAGCGCGTGCGCCTGAGCAACATCAATCGGCGCAACTTCCTGCGCAAGCTCGAGAACACGCTGCGCCAAAAGGAGAAGCTCGCGGACGGCTTGCACCTCATCGACTTCGAGCAGCTCAAGATCGAGAATCAGACGCTCAACGAGAAAATCGAGGAGCGCAATGAGGAGCTACTAAAGCTGCGCAAGAAAACGACGACGACCGTGCAGGTGCTCACGCATCTCAAGGAGAAGTTGCAGTTTGTGCAGGCGGAGAATCAGGTACGCAAGCAGGAGCTGAGTGACTTTGAGGTCGAGTTGACGGCGAAGCGTGACGTGCTCACCCAGGTTAAGCATGAGCGCGATGCCCTGCGCGCCGAGAACGCTGGGCGGCGCCAAGCAAAAGGCCTCGTCTCCTCCGAGGAACTGCTCATCGACTACGAGACCCGACGGCGGGCCGTGATAAACAAGAAGGAAGCGATGGCAAAGCTGCAGCACCAATACGAGTCGATAGTCTCTCAGACGGCAGACCTTCGCCGTGCGATCGCTTCAGCTGGCGGTGTCGTCTGAGAGCCGAACCTTCTCTCCTGCCCTCCGGGGCGGTGGCCGTTGTGACAGTCTGGACCAGCCCCTCAGGGTTCGTACAAACGCTCGAAGCTCGAGAGAACCTAAGGCACCATCACTCGTTGCAGACACACTTGGGCATGCATCTGCGTGTCGCCGCTGCTGACGTTACACGCTGAGCGTGCTCACTGGGGGGTTACGGCCCCGTGTTGTGCGTTTAGCTGCCGCATAGGTGCGTACGCGGCACGCCTTACGCGCACCCGCGGCGGCCGCGCTGCACGCCCGCATCCACCACCGCCCACGACCGCTCGCGTAGCTACGCCGACCGAGGAGCGAAGTCGGCGACGCGCGGGTTCCGCGCAGGCGACGGAAGCCGGCCTGGGCCCTCGACGTGACGAGAGTCTCCACTCTTGACAGCCGTCTGACGTCCGTCGCCGTGACACGTGTGTGTAGGTGTCTGTTGGTGTTGCTCACTCGCGACCACCCACGCGGCACAGGCGGCCGGCACTAATTTAAGACGATATCATAATTCAGTGTCCGTCGCTCCTCGACGCGGCCCGCCGCGGCGCGCCCGGCCCGCGTTGTCGGCTTCGGTTGCGTCTCGCCGCGCCCCCCGGCTTTCCCCGGCTACCCCCCGACGTACGGTTCTAGGCAGCGCGTCCGCCGTTAAATGGTTGATTTAGCGTGTGTTCAGGGACGCCTGAACACACTTACGCGACGAGCAACGACCGGGAAGAGCTCCGGGCAGACCGGAAGCGACTCACAGTCACGCACATCCATATAGGAAGCCGTAACAGGTAACACACGCACAGCGTGTGTCGAACCTCGGTGCACCCGGGCCCATTTTCGCACGCAGGACAATGGCGGGGCGCGCCTCCCGCACATGTGAGCCGTCCTCAAGGTCTCTACCGGCACCATGCGGAGCCAATGAAGTTCCGAGCTGTGCGGCTCGTCGGTCATTACGCTGCATCTCCCATCCTCAGTGCAACGCGCGCACGGATGCAATCTCGGCTGCACGCGTAGAAGCAGAAATTTTGCTGGCCTGCAGGCGGGTGCGATAGAGGGGCGGGCCTTGACCGGCTGTGCCCGCGACCGCGCCCTCGATATCCAAGACACGATTTGTCACCTTCTCGACAGAGTTGCTCGGATCCTTGTACTTCCACAACCGCGGATACGAGCACCACGTGTTCGCCTGCGCTCCGAGGATGTCATCGGTGCGATTGCTCGGGCGCGTCTTGATGAGCTCTTTCGGGTACTCACGGGAGAATACTTCGTCACCACCTGCTCCTCTGGCGCAGATGTCGTCCGTGCGTAGCGAATAGTTCTCAGCAGGTGAACGTGTGTACATGCTACCATAGCGAGGTCGGCGCGGGTTGACGTCATCGAGCTGCCCGCCATCATAGATGTACACGGGGTGCAGCGGATCCGTGATCCTGTTCGTCTTTTCCTCCAGTCGGAACTGTGGCCCAGTGATATCCGCCGAGACGAGGCTCGTGCGTGATGGCACCAACTTGCGGAAGAGATGCTGGCGCCCATAAAGCTCAGCATCGGTCATCGGCTGCGGATGGCGGGTTTCCGGCTTCCAGTTTGGCTGCGGCAGTGTCCACAGCGTATCCCGCGGGGGGCCCTTTGCCTCCACCACGGGCACATATGTGCTTGACGGGAGCACATAGGCTGGCACAAGAGGATTGGTCGAGCGCTGCGATTTTGGGTGCGTTGTGCGGCTAAATGGCCTCGAGAAGTCGATATCCTCGTTCGTGTTGAAGGGATGCGGTGTCGAGCGAGAGGGCAGCCGCCTCGTGGTGGCGCCCTGGATGTCAGTTGTGTCCAGAGGATCCGGACGCTCCATTTGACACCTGTCCTCGGTCGAAAGTGGAACGGCGCGATCTCTTTCTGATTTGTCGTTCCGCGTCGGCCGCGCATATCGTTTCTTTTTGTGGACCATTCCAACTCTCTGGCTCCCCTACAAGAAATTCATCGCACCACTGACCCCTCTCAGCATCCATCTGAGGCGCACAGCTCCTCACACCCGTCAGCCGTCACCCCCCGCGCCTGGCAAGCAGGTCAACTGTCGCATGATCTCTTACAAGGGAGGCAGCACGACCGACACTGATTCGCCGGGTGCCTCGAGCAGGTCGATGATCGCCGAGTCCCCGAGGCCACGCTTGCGCCGAAGGGCGAGAGTGAGCGGCGTGCGCCCCTCCGCATCGAGTGCATCCGCGCGCGCTCCGTGCTCGCGCAGCAACGTCACAGCCTCCACGCTCCCGGCCTTGACAGCATCGTGCATGGGCGTCCGTCGGCGGTGATCGGCACTCGCCGCGTCGGCGCCCGCCGCGAGGAGCAGTCGCACGCACGCCGGCTGCCCGGCAGCGCAGGCAACGTGCAACGCGGTGCGGCCGCTCGCGTCGACGAAGTGCAAGCACTCCGAATCAGCGCTCGCCAACAAGCGGGAGAGAACGCTCCGGTCTCCCTCGCGTGCAGCCCGGGCTACTGCCCGGCCGACACTCTCAGGCTGCTGCTGCCCCCCCCGAATGGCAGGGAGGGACACAGCAGAGCGCGCGAGGCGATGCGCCGCCGATGCGGACGATGTGTGAGTGCCCGAGCCGTCGCTCTCGGCCTCGCGTCGAGGAAGCTCCTCGAGCAAGGTCATCGCACGCACCTCGGCCGGGAGGCGCAGCGCGTGCTCCGTTAAACCGTGTTCCGACTGCACGCGCCGAAGCTGGCTGATGAAGCCCTCCTGAAAAGGAGCCTTGCTCGAGCTGATACGCGCAAGGAGCGACTGTGGGCGTTGCTGCGCGTGTCGGCTTCGGTCGACGACGTGGCCGCGCTGCGCCGCCACGCCCCGTCTCTCACCACGCTTGGCCTCAAGGAGTTGCTCGGCAGTCGGCGCAGCTCCTCGTGCGGTCACGGTGCTTGGTGATTCGGCGTGCTTCGGTTGTGGACTCCGATCCGATCGGGCGCGAACCCACGGTACGTCCTCAGCCACACCGTCCTCAGTCACGCGCACCTCGGCGCCTGCCAACGACGCCTTGCGTGCCTCCTCCTCCTCGTATGTGCGCCTCCTCGAGAGTACCACCGACTGCTCGCGAAGCACCTCAATGCGACGCTCCACCTCGTGTCGCGCCGCCGTGCGTTGGGCCATCTCGCGGTAGCGCTCCTCCATGGCCTCGGCCATCTCTTGTCGGCGCCGGCTGGCGAGCTCGAGGCGCTCAGCGCGGGCATCGCGCCGCGCCGCCGCCTCGGCGAGTGACTCGTCGAGCTGCAGCTGGTGCTCAACGATGCCACTTATGGCCTGGGCCATTCGCTCTCCACGATGGCGACGCAACACTTGATCCTCCACAAGAGTGTTCTTCGCCCTTCGGTCCGCAACTTGGGCCAAGTGGATCTTCTTCTCCGCGTTTGACTTCGACTTACGGCCAAGTCTGGCCTGCGCGACCGAACTGCGAAGCCACTCGGCTAGCGCGATCCACCCGCCTGCGAGCGCTGCATCCATAACCTCCCGCTCGTTGGCCAGTGCACCTGCAGCCAGCAGCATCTGGCAAATTTCCCCTTGTCCATGCCATGCCGCCCATGCGATTGACGACCCCGCCTCGCCCGGAGGTACGTAGTTACAGTCGGCGCCCGCCGCGAGTGCCGCGCGCGCCGCCTGCTCATCGCCGCGCTGACATGCGAGCCGCAACAATGAGGTCGCAGCGCCGTCTGGCGCCATTTCAGGACCGAAACCGAAAACATAATGAACGTATGAATGTGAAATTCGGAGGCCAATCGACCCTACTCCCGAGCCTAGGACGGGCTCCTAGGCGACTTCGAAAGTCCGCAACCATTCTAGCCTGAAGAGTGGGGAGGACCTCGTGCATGCGCGGCTACGACTTACAAGCGGACGGGCTCGACCCCGAGGAGCCCGTCCTTGCCATCGAGCGTGGCATTCATGCCGTACCATGGCATCCGGCCGATATGAAGTCACCGTACATCTACAAGCTGTGCCTCATTGGACCCTGTGGCGCCGGGAAGTCATCAATTGCGCACCGGCTGGTCGCGCACACCTTCGACCCAGCCTGCAAGCCCACGCGCGCGCCATCGCAGCTATTCTGGCGGCACTTCGAAAAAGTCACCGGCCGCGACATCATGGTGGAACTAGAGGACACCCCTGGAGTACAAGCGCACACGACCGAGAGCGGGGAGCTCACGCCCGCAGGCCTTGTTGAGTTGGATCAGCTTCTCAAGCCGCTCGTGTGGTTCGAGCGGCGGCGCAGGGACCGGCTGGGTAAAGCCGTCATCGCGGAGGCCGATGAGACGCAGCCACTGGTCTCGTCGGCCAAGGGCGGCAAGAAAGTGCAGCGCGAGAATGGTGGGCTTTCAGGCATGCGCAAATCAATGGGCGCGTTCGCGGGTAGCGTCGCGTATATGACGGCGGACGCCTTCGGCAGTGGCCCACAGCGCCCGAACCCGATCGGGGAGGACCGCAAGCGGCTTGGCTTTCTCATCGTCGCAGACCTCGGCTCTCGGTCATCGTTTGACACGGCTCACGCGATCGTTGACCGCATCTTTGCACGATTGCAGTTTGACACGAACGACCCGATGACTTGCCCGGTGGCGGTCATCATCGTTGGCAACAAGAGCGATCTGCGCGGCCGCCACCGCGAGATGGAGGAGGAGGAGGCCCTGCGCAAGGAGATCCTGCACCGCTATGAGAACAGGCACGCTTCGCCGCCGCACAACGTGCTGTATGTCGAGTGCTCTGCGCAAACCAACAGTGGGCTCGATGCGGTGAGCGAGCGCTGCCTGCCAAATGGTCAGAGCCTTGAGCCTTGCAAAACAACCTGTTCTCACGTCAGTGACCGTGGATCTCCATGGCACGTGCACGTCGCAGGTGATGCTAGAGTCACTCGAGCGCATCCGTTCGTTGCCTACCCGCCATCGGATACGCACGGCTCGCCTGCGCGCGACCGGGCAGTTGGCGCTGTTGTGCCGCGCTATCTACAACGTGTGTCCGATCTGCTTCGACATCGAGGAATTCTTCAAGTACGTCTTGAACGGGATCATAAAACCCCTCACCAGGACCCTAGGGCTGTACACCATCCTCTGCGAGTGCGTGCCACTCATAAATCTATGGCGCTTCATCAAAGCCCTGTGGACTCGCTTCATGGCCTTTCGCTGGCTGTGCGACTGGTGCCCGCCCTTCGTGCTGCGACTAAAAAAGGAATCAAGCGTTGACTCCGAGGATGCAGCAGCCGACGTCGAGAAGGGCGGGGGGAAAGATGCGGACAACGAGGAGTCATAGCACCGGTCACACACTGATGGGCATGCCCCACCCGTGCCTCCCGTCCTTTGCCCGATGGGCAGAGGGCGAGAGGAGCAGATCATGCTGCTGTGCTGAGCGCATACGACAAGCCCGCTCGGGCCGCGCCGGGACGCGTCCTCAGTCACGAGAGGTAAGGCATCGCCCTAGCGCCCACTAGCGCCGCGGGCCGGTCGGGCGCTACGAACGCTGCGTGTACGCGCGGCCGACCGAGCGCCGCGCTGCCGCGCGTTCGTGCCACTTCGTGTTGCCAATACGCATCGTAGCTACCCTCTTAGGCCTTGTAGCTACGGGCGCGCTATACTCGTCAGCGCCCGACGAGGCCAATTGCGAGTGGCGCGCGGTCGGTCGGCGTACGTCCGCGCGGCGCGCGCGGCGCGGGCGACGGCGCCGAGCCCCCGCGCAGCTTGCCCCTCGTCGGTCGGCCGGGGTCCTCGGTAAGGTCCTCGGGGCCGGCAACCTCGCTTTTTAATTCAGTCATAATCTCAGATTTAACGAGCGTTAACGACCCGGCGCGTCCCCCCGCTGTCGGTCGGACGTCGCGACTCAAGGTCAAGCGCCGGTCCCGCGAGACGCGCAGACGCGCGAGTGTCCTCAACGCGCGACCGTTATACCTTAGTTTTATACCCCTTACCCGGCGTCCGGCGGTCCGCCCGCCCCGCGCTGGCGCGGCCGCCTTGCGGCCGCCGGGGGGGGGCGGGGAAGCCGCCGGGGTTTGCGCCGGGGAGTAGAGGGGAGGCAACCGGGGAGGCGTGGCAGGGGCGCGCGGTCCGGTCATCGCGGCCGTCGGATTTTGATGACTATCTTACTACGCGCAACATTCCCGAATGCATTGCGTTCCGGCAGACCCGCGCGCACCGAGACCCGGGGCGCGGCGGCCGCTCCGCGCGACGCTCGACGGCTCGACGATTTGCGCTTTTGCGGTGCCCGGACGGTGCCCGCGCGTGCCCCCCAACCGCGCCTGATGTAGACGCGCGCCGATATTTCAACTGATTTCATACATGAGTTGAATACATGAGACTTCATCGAGCTTTCATCGTCAAGATCGAGTCGCGATCAGCATCGACGCGTAGCGCGGGCGACGGATTCGCTCGGAACGTACCCACAACAACGCCATGCTGAGAAACACGCTCGGGATGCCTGACATGCTGAGCTTGACCATCTCGGGTAGTATCTGGCGGCGTGCGCGCAAGATCAATATGTGAAAGCTCCTCCACACCGTCCGGCCGACAAAGCGAATCGGCCTCGGCTTCGCTGCTCCCAAGTTGCTCGACGCGCGAGCACAGTAACAGAAAGCACAGGCGAAGAATGATGGCCTGCACAACCGACAGTCGTTGAATCTGAGTGAGCGAGAGGAGTAAGGAGTCTTCCAAGGACGACGGAAATTGCACACTTGAAGAAGCATGAGGATGCCACTCAGAATGATGAAGCACTCGAGGAGCTGGTGCGTACTCGGTTGCCGCGACACATCAATGTTCAAATGCATGCCGGATAAACGCAGCAGCAGGTGTGCAGTTGAAGCGAGAACGACCACGCTCAACGCGGATTGCTGCGACGCTCAGAATACGGCACAGTGTCAGTGCTTCGGGGTTCCGACAAGATGCACGCAGCTTCTCTCTGTTGCATACCAGCACTAGGAATGCCCATACGTGGTGAAACTTCGCCGCGCAAAAGCCAATGAGAGCGGTGCCGGCGTACAAAACGCCACAGCTCGCCACTATTGGGTGCGGAGCAGCGACTAGAAACCAGCCACTGGCAACCTGTGCCACGCGCGCGAGATAGCAGGACTGTCAGGCCCGTAAGATCGCCGCCGATGATACGATGCGAACGCACCAGTTGCACCGCGAAGCACACCCTAAGCCGGCACGCCAGCTTTTCGCGCTCGTAGTGAAGCACCTGCACATGAAGCAGGCGCATGAGGTCGTCGATGTCGAGCTCATCGTATCGACCCTCCGACATAACATTAGGAAAACACGAATACGAAAGCCAGTGGAACTCACAGTCCGGCCGATGGATAATTTCACATGGATGCCCTCCCCGTTTGTGAATCCGACGCAGCGGGCGACAGGAGAGTACAGTGTAGTCAGTTGACTCAAAAGAAATCATCAAAACGCGCGAATTTATCAACTGATCGGGCAGCCAGAGTGCGTGGCGCCTGTGGCGGCGCCTGTGCCGGCGTCGACAGACCTCGCCGCGACCTTCATCATCACCTCTGGAAGTGTGCTTCTCATTCTCCTGTTCATCGCTAGCCTTTGGTTCTTGCTGAGGCCACGGTTCGAGGAGAAGACCCCCGTGGCCACAGTGGAGCTCCCACCCGGCCAGCGCAGCACCGATGGATCCGCGCCGCGCGTCGACCAGACCGCACGCCCAACCGGGGCGGATCCAACCGGGGCGCCGCCGTCGTGCAAATCAGAGGAGACTGGATCTGCGGACTCACCGACTGCTGAGTGCGTAACTTCTGCACTGGCCCTGACACAGCGGGTGCGGGACCTCGGCTTGCATCTCGGCGACATCGTCGTCACGGGGTTATCCATAGGCTTGCCGAATGCGCTTACCGGACGCCCTGTATTCGACGAGGCCAACCTCAGCTTGCTCATGCGCGGGGACAACCTGATTGGTCCCCTGCCCGAGGACATGCTGCAGGCGCAGCTCGATCGCAACGTTGTGCAGGTGCACAAAGCGGCCGACGGGACGCGGGTGCGCAAGCCGCTCAACATGGTGGAAGATGTGATCAAGCTTGCGTCACGGATCGGCCAGTTCGATCTTGTGTCAGAGTACGGCCTCTCGCCCGCGATTGTCGAAACTCTCGACACGACTTATGCGCTCGCCGTGGCTGCGGGTCTCGAGGTAAGAAAGCTCAACCGCCTCCGTGCCATGCTGCGCGGCTGCTGCTTGCGCCACCGATGCCCTCACATGCTCACAGAGATATGCTTGCACATCGTTGCTTCGGCGCAGGCGCTGCGCAACGCGGGACTCATCGACGCACCCCCAAAGAAAGAGCGTTCCGACTTCGCCTCCGCTGAATCGACGACCGACTCCGATTGGAGACTCTCGCGCGAGCACCGCGACGAGACAGGCGTTGTGTTCGCCTCTTCTTTTCCGGCGCTTGACTCCCTGATCGAAGAACTCTCACGAGCGATGGCAAATGCTGTAGATCGAACTCGGGCGCAGACGCGCAAGCAGGCTCGCGACGAGTGGCTACGTGGACTGCGTGAGATGGCAACGCGCCGTGCTCAGGAGGAGCAGGCAGCGGATGCAGCTCCGTCCGAGAAAGCCGTTCGCATGGCAGCCCTGGCAGAACTCAACAAATGGCTTGCAGAGGAGGAGGCTTTGTCCGCTGATGGCGGCGAAGACGTGGGCCACCACGAGCTCAATCGAAAGCTCCTTTTCAAGCTGCTCGTGATGGCCAATGCGCAGCTCGCGGAAATCGTCCAGGTGCGCCGTGCTTTTTCGCAGACTGCCCACGCCCTGCCCAGATTCTGTCATGAGCTCATCGGACTCCTTCTTCTGTAGGCGCGAGGCCCCAACCTCCAAATCAATGCTGCATGCGCGGGCACAACCGCGGCCATCTCGCTGGCCGTGGACTGGATGCGGACGGGGCGCTGCAGGCGCGTGGTCGTCATTTCCGCCGACAACCCAAGTTCCGACCACTTGCTGCCATGGGTGGGCATCGGCTTCCTCGCCCTCGGCGCGGCGTGCATTAAGCCGACGGTTGCAGAGGCAGCGCTACCGTTCGACAAACGGCGCAGCGGAATGCTGCTCGGTGCAGGAGCCGTTGGGCTCGTCCTCGAGACCGATGCTGCTGCTGCTGCTGCCCGTCCTGGCCGATCGCCGCTTGCGACGGTGCGGGCCATCTCCAAGAGCCCCATCTTGCTTGCGGGAGCCCCATGCACATTCTTACCTGACTCGCACTGGTACCGATGAATCCTCCGAGCTTCACCCAACCCTGTGTCTTTGTCTGCCTGCAGGTGTTGGGGGTGCGCCAGGCAAACTCGGCGTACCATGCGTCGGCCATCTGCGTCAAGCATGCGACGGAACAACTCGAGCTGCTACTCCGTGACATTGAAGCGCTCTACGGCATCGGCCGCCGCGAGTTGGCCTCGAGCCTGCTGTACGTGAGCCATGAGACTTTTACGTATGCGCGCAACGGCGGATGCGCAGGCGCAGAAGTGACCGCGCTGCGCGCCGCCTTTGGGGACGATCTTCGCAAGGTTCTCATCACCAACTCCAAGGGGATTACGGGGCACGCTATGGGCGTGTGCTTCGAGGTACGTGCCAAGAGCCCTCCGATGCGTCGTCGTCGCTTTGCGCCCTGCGAACCCCTTCTTCACGGTTGGAACCCCACGGAATGATCTCGTGCCCCACATGCACGACGCAGGACGTGGTCGCGGTTGCCTCGTTGAGCTCTGGCCTCGTGCCCCCCATCGTCAACTACCGCGAATGTGATCCAGTGCTCGGCCCTCTGCGCTTGAGCACGGGAGGCTCGCACGACTGTCGGTACGCGCTGCACTTCGCCGCAGGCTTTGGCTCGCAGGTATCGTACATCATGTATGCAAAGCCGTTGAGATGATGATCAGTCCTTGAGGGCGCAAGCTCTTGTCCGTTGCCGCCGGCGCCGTCAAGAGCCAGCTTCGCCGATGTCGACGAGCTGAAAGATAAGCCCGGCTGGCTCTGCGCCATGTACTCGCAATCGCCATGGAACACGAGAGCACCTACTGCCGTGACCCGTGTGTACATGTGTGTATCTAAGGAAAGAGGGTTCAGAAAGTCGCTCAGGTTGACACGGCTAATAGTAGGGAATCAGAAGTAATTCGTCTGAAGATAGGGTGTCGAATTTTGAGAGTTCGTATCCCTTGGCATTGAAGAAGGGGGGGTATGATTTGCGTGCTTGGGGGTATGATTGGTGGACCTGCACGCTCTTTTCGCGCGAAACGCTGCAGCGAAACGCCACAAAGCGCGAGGCTGTCATTGCACATGAAACGCGCGCGCGCAGCGGAGGATACTCCAGCTGCTGGCTCCAACGAAGACGAGCGCTTTCCATGGGAGAAGGAGCCGAGCAGGTACATCGATGGCGCCTTGGCAGTCAAGCTCAAATTTGTGGCCTCGCTGGATGATGCCGCACAGGTCTCTGCCCTGCCTTCGTACTCGGCCGAATACGTGCACCAGATCTTCGAGCCACAGGGCGCGATCGAGTGCCCGGAACCCGAGCGCCCGTTGGAGCTCACCGTCGTTTATTCAGCAGCCACGCTTGACGTGTGCCACAAGCTCGATCCTGTGAGCGCCTCTACCGGCGTGGCAGACGCAGTGATGCGCCTTGCGGCAGCCTTGCCATCGCCTGCGGAGGAGTCCTACTTCGACCTCGTGCCCACACCCGGCTTTTCTCCAGCCGGAAAGCTTGCCGGCGACCAAATATCCTCTTACACGATGCCACGTGCCGGGCCTGGATCTACCTTTGAGGTTCACTTGGCGCAGCTTGGGCCGAAGGCGCCTGCTGAGCGGCTGCGCTTCGCCGAGCGTTTGCAGACAGTTTTCCGATTCTGCATTGAGACATCCGAGTCTATCGACACAAGTGACGAGCACTGGGACCTCGTTACGATTTTCGAGCGCAAAGATGCCGCCGACGGCGGCGCCGGCTCCGACGATCGCGTCATGTCACCCACGCCGCCATCATACAGCCTGATCGCGGCGTGCACTTTGTACCGCTTCCAGCGTTGGATAGCCGGGCATGGCCCAGTGCCACTGATACGCATCTGCCAGGCCGCATCGCTGCCGCCCTATCGCGGGCAGGGCCATGGGTCTCGGCTGCTCCAAGCCGTCTACACGATCGCCAAGGAGAGGGTGGATGCAAGAGAGGTCACAGTCGAGGATCCAAACGAGGGATTCCGGCAGCTGCGCGACCGGGTCGACTACCGCAACTGCATCGCCGCCGGGCTCATGGCGCCCACGGCCACCGATGGCGTCGCGCCCCCCGCCGAGCTGCTGTCGATCGCTCGCAGCGCGCTGCGCATCACGGAGGACCAGCTCACACGCTGCTACGAGCTGCAGCAGTACGCGAAGATCGGGAAGCAGGCCGTGGGCACGGAGGGCGCGAAGGCATGGCGGCTGTGCATCAAGCGGCGTCTGCTCAAGCTGCACCAGGAAGAGCTCGACGCCGTCCTCTCCGTCAAGGTCAAGGCGGAGAAGGACGCCGCCAAGAAAGGCAGCGGTGGCGGCGCCGGCGGCACGTCCGGCGCCGCCGATGACGATGGGCCGTCCAAGGAGAACCTGGTGGCCGCGCGCAAGGCGAGGCTCGAGGAGCTCTTCCAGGAACTCCTCGTCGAGTATGACCAGGTCCTTGAGAAGCTCTGAAGGTAGTTCCTGCCGGTTCGTCCGGTTCGTCGTTTTTCTCAGCCGTCTACGCGCGCCCCCGGTTACAATGTATAATATCCGATCGTGCCAACCTTGAAGGTATACCTTGATACCAATCCCGGTTCCCGCTATAAGGCCCCGCTCTAGGCCCTGCTAGCATTAGAGAGTGAGTGAGTTAGTGACTCACTCACTCACTCACTCACTCAGCATTAGATTGAAGATAAGATTGAAGATTGGCTCGCTGAAAGCGCAATGCGAACGTCAAGTCAAGTCAAGTCAAGTCAAGTCAATTCATATAGCGTCAAGTCAAGTCAAGTCAACGCACGGCTGAAGGGCGAGATGTTCTCGACGCCACCGCGGCCATCAGCCATCGCGACGCTCGAGCGAGCAGACGGGCTATGGATAGCGCTCGGAAGTGGTTCGCACGTGTGGATCACGCGTGCCGAGACCAGCACCGTGTACTTTCTGGAGCCTATTGCAACGGCGGAAAGCAAGGTCACAGATGGGGTGACCGCAGCTGCTGTGTCGTGCTTAGCCTTCTGTCGGACGAGTGAGCTGCTGGCCGTGGGTGCCGGTGCGGACGTGGCACTCTACGAGCCCTCCGTTGACCTGTGGAAACCCAGCACCCTCCTTCCACACGCAGATGCTGTGAGCACACTAACATGGGCGACAGATGAGGTGAGCGCAGGCTCTGCCCACCGCGAACGAGTGCTCTGGGTTGCAGGAAATCAACTCGCGCGCTGGCGATCGGCTGGCCGTGGCGCCGAATGGGTTCATACTTGGTCGTGCACCCTCTCGCAACCAGCACGGCTTATGTCTGCTTCTGTTGACGGCGCGATGTTGGCGACAGCCGGACCCAACGACAAACTAGTCAAGGTGTGGCAGCAATCTACCTCGGGCTCAAGCGACGGCTTCGATTTCTATTATTTGCGGCATCCGGGAGCGCTCCTCTCCTTGGAGTGGCGCCCAACCGAGCGTCAGCCAGCGGGGGCTACATCCATGCGCACAAGCTCCTCTGAGAGCGAAGATTCAGCCTTCTTACTCACGCTGTGCGCTGACGGCGTGCCGCGACTGTGGCGCGCGACCATGTCGAGTGAGCCTGGTCCTCGACGAATGTTTCTTTGCGCCGTCTTCTCCATGGATGGCTGCAGCAATATTGATGAGACGTCGCTACAGTTGGTGCAGTGGCTGCCGCCTACAACGCGACCAGCCTTTCCAAGAGCCTCGCCGCTGAGCGACGACATAGCTGGGCTTTTTGAGCTCGACCAGGGCCGCCTAAGCCCGCGCATGCGGCCGTCGCTTTCCCCGCTACTCACCCCGGCACCGGGCGTGCCAATCCTAAAACCATCACAGCGCGACCGGCATGACTATTTTCTCGGGCAACTTGCCGACGGCACCATGGTCGTGTGGCTCTTGACGGGCCTCTCTACCGAGCGTCGCTGCTCGCCCAAGTTGATGGTGTGGGCAACGCTCCCCCATCGCCTACCAGCAGTCGCGGGTGTGCAAAGCGGGGCGGCATTTTGCAACACGGCATCGACGCCGCAGCGGGCGGACCAGTTGCCCAGCACCATCTCCGTCGTTCAACATACCAGAGGCATCTCTTCTCACGTGCGACTTTGCTCGATGAACGTTGAGCTCGCCGCCGCCAATGAGGGAGTCCATCTGTTGCAGCTGCTCGGGCATGGGCCTGGCCAGGCTGGTGAGATCGTCTCGCTCAAACCGCACCCGGTGAGCTCCCTCGCCGCCTCTCTGAGTGCAGAGGGCGAGCTGCTGCTTTGGCACTCTCCGACATTTTCATGGCACGATGGCGCGACAGGCGGCCGCAACACTAGCCTACGTGATGCGTCTAGAGCGCCGCACGCATCCCCGACCTGCCTGATGCATTTTCCCGAGCGCTACGAGGTCATTGTGTGGGTGCCAGCCTCAGCCATGGAGAGCGCCTCACTCATCGCCCTGCGGTCCGACGGTGCCTGCTTGTTTGGTCGCAACTCGATCGGTGCCTGGAATATCTCGTGCTCAGTTCCAATCCTCTTCGCTGAAGCCACAATGGCCGGTGCTTACGCGCTCGCACCGGGCCGGCGATGGATCTGTGCACACGCACTTGCGACTAAAGCGAGGTCGGAAGCCAGTTGCATCGCCTTTCAGGCGGAGCGAGCAGCTGCACTGGTTTGGACGGTCTCTGAGGGCGGCCATTCGATCCGAGAGCGTGGGCACGTTTCGCTCAAACGCGAAAGCTCTTCCAGTCCGGTGCGTTGTTCTGCGCCGCTCGTTGCTGGCACGTGGGATGTTTCCGTTGGACCTTCGTTGCCGATGGGCGCGTTCATCTGTGGCCATGAAGATGGCACCATTTGCATGTGGAGTCTCGACGAGACGACGATGGGGCTCTCTGCAAGCCTGCGGGGAGTTCTTCAACCCGCACCGTCGATCGAGGTGAGCAGCGTGGCTACAAGCTGGGCGGCGTACATGGCGCGCGCTGCCGTCGTTCTGCAAAGCCCTGTCCAGGGCTCGACGTTTCGCATGCAAATACTTGAGTTCGAGTCTGGTGCACCCTCGATGCGAGTCGAGTTCGAGTCCGAGATCTCGAGCCCACAACGGGCCGAGGAATGTAAAAGGACACCGAGCTGTGCCATCTTTGCTGGTGCATGTGGCATGCACACCGTCGCAGTTTCCAGCGCCAATGAGGTCACCCTTTACCTCCAGCGAGGTCCTCGCGAGCATGACACACATTCGGCTCGATGGGCTCCACTCAAGCGCACAGCCCTTCCTGGCCATCTTCCGTGCACTGCCCTTGCCTGGACGGTGAGCGGTACTCTGCTCGTGGGCAGTAGTGGCGTCTTCTTCACGTTCCCCAACCATTTTGCGACAGCGACAAGCAAGTGGGGCACATTATCGCAGTGGCATCCCATCGCTCTGCGGCAGCAGCTCCTTGTGCAGCCCGAGCGATGCCATCGAGTGTTACGCCATCTATCGGAGCAACCGCAGCTGGCTCAAGCGCTGCCTCTTGACCTGGCAGAGCTTCTGTTGAACGACGATGGCGTTCCAGGCCGCTCTCCTCTCAGCCCTGCACAGAAGACAACCAAGCTATCCGCGCCGGTTGAAGACATATTTGCTCCAACTTCTTCGTCCGCGGACATGTTTGCGCCCACACAAATGGCCCCAGATTTCTTGAAGTCACAGTCGACGTCGTTGCTCATCTCTGGTTCTGCAGAAGGATGTTCTTTGACAAGCAAAAAGGTGGCCGCTCGTCTGCTGGAGCGTCTCGAGGGCATAAAGCATCCCTGTATGCCACACCTGTCGATGGCAGAAGAGGAAGATTTGGTGCGACTGCTCCGCGCTCAGAAGGCCATCGACGCGGCTGGTCCCGCCATCGACGCGTGCGGTGCACGCTTCGTGCTGTGCGCGCTAGAGCGGCCACGTGACGCACCGACGCGTCCCCTTTCTAGCATGGCAGTAGCATGGGCGATGCTTTCGGACTGCCATACAACCCTTTTGGAGGTGAGTTGCGCTCACACGCAAGGCTCTGACCGAGATTGGGCGGCATTGCGCGCGCTCGGTGTTGGCTTTTGGCTCCCAAACGGCGATACCCTGCGAGCAGCTCTGGAGGCAGCAGCGAAGGTGCAATTTACGAAGAAGAAAGAGGCTCTCGACTGCGCGCTCCTGTACATCGCCCTCGGAAAGACGAAGCAGTTGCAAGCCCTCTCCAAAGCCACAAAGAATGACGCGCTCGCAACCTTTCTCGCAAATGATTTCACCGAAGAGCGATGGCTCTCTGCAGCACGCAAGAACGCATATTCAGTGTTGTCCAAGCAGCAGTACGAGTTCGCCATCGCGTTATTTCTCCTCGGCGGCGACCTAGACTCGGCAGTAAACGTGTGCGCACGTCAACTTCAAGATGTGCAACTTGCCTTAGTCCTGTGCCGGCTGCATCCTTCTGCTGGGGACGATACCATGCGTGACCTGGTCCGCCGCGAGGTTCTTCCAGGCGCTTCATCTGTTGGGGACCATTGGCTTTGTTGCATATGTCACGTGTTGCTTGCTGAGCCTGATAAGGCGCTTGTGGCTTTGGAGATGCAGTCCAATGGTCGCGGTAACTCGATGCCGTCTGCGTGCGGCTTGGAGCGCTTGGCTCTCAACCCTTGCGCCGCTGCTTTTTGCGCTCGACTCATCGCTAGTCCGAGGTGGCGGTTGACGTTCACATTGCGTCCGCCAAGAAATGCTGTTTTTCTGCTTTCGGCATATTCACTCGCAACTACCGGATGCTGGCTCCTCGCGCTTGAAACGTTGTTGAACGGCAAGCCCGTCGAGGCGCATAACGCTCATGTGAGGTCAGCTTGCCAGGATCTCGCACTAAGGTATCTTGCAGACCGCAGTTCGGACCTGTTTGAATCCGTCACCGCGATGAGCATCTCCACGATTGCAAAAGCTTTGCATGAGGCACGGACTATCCTGGTTCAAGAAGCACGATTGCTAGGCTCTCACCTCGGCATATCTGTTGCCTACAATGAAGTCCATTCCGAAATCCAGCCTGCCTACACTGATCCTGTCGATTTCTTACCCTCTTGGGCATTGTTTACCAGCTTGGGAATGTGGGAGCATTGCACAAACCTCCTCGAGAGCACCTTGCATGCCGTTGAGCAGCGTCTTTCCTGTCTCATGCCTCACGAACAATCGGATTCTAGTGCGTGGCTCTCGAAGGCCCGCTCATCACTGTTGGCCGCATTATGCACTATGCTTGATTCAACGGTGCAAGATGTTCCTTCGTTCGATGCTTACGGGAGTCTCGCCATGCGAATCCGTGACGCTGCTCATCACGCCGCCTTCGCGATTGCGTGCAGCCAGAACGATTTTGATTCCGTTCTTGAGGTACTTCGGGGGCGCTTCACGAACGAGATTGGGTCCAGCAAGACCCCTGATCTGCTTCGGACCACAACATCAGTCTCGCGCTCTTCGAGTGAGGTGGCCTACGTCTGGATCCGATTTCATTTATGTGCCCTCCCACTGCTCCGCCGGCATTCTTTCGAACGCTATGCGGGGAACGCAGACAGTGAGCAACGCGTTTCTGTGAGGTCAGCCCACGACGGACCACAGCTGCTTCATCACTGGCTTCAATTACTACGCCAGCGATCGCGTGAGACCGTCAGACACCTCAGCGAAAGCTCCTTTCCTCTGGACCCTGCTGCGCTATGTGCGCGTGGCAGCACCGAGATGAGTTATGCGGTTGCTGATGCTTGGAACCTCGTAAGCGGGCACGACGAACAGCTGCGGTTTGGCCATCAATTTACATCGCCGAATGGGATATGGCCCTTGGAGAACGAGCAGCCCGAGCAAACATCAAGGCATTTACCACGGTCCATGGCGCTTGGGCTGTCTCTAGGAGACCCTCAGGAACTGTTCCACCGCAAAGGAGAGTTTATTCGTGCAATCTGCGAGAACTCACTCAATCCCTGTCAGATCGCGGTGGCCCTCGGCCGCGGCGTCCTCCAACTCGAGCTGTCTGAAAAGCTTGGTGGTGACGAAATGAATGTAGCTCACAGCATCGTGAGCGAAACTTCTGTGGCTCGCTGCCTCTGCGCGCATCCGAAGCTGTCGTTGTATCTTGCAGGAGGTGAATCAGTCGTTCAGTGCTGGTCATTCGGCCCATGTGACCAGAACGAAAGACTTCGAGCACAGTATAAACTACCAGCAGGTGGCCGTGTCGCCAACATACGAATTAGCCCGCTCTGCTCAGAGCAGTTTGCCAGCATTGACGACGAGGGTTTCGTCTCGCTATGGCGCTTTCAAAGTGGAGGTGAGATGCCGTTGCCCTACAACCGCTTACAGTCTCATATGAAACGCGGTTGCGACATCTGCTACGTGGATAGCTCGGTGATCCTCGCAAGCGTTGGGCTGTCGCCAGGCAGTGGCGGAAACAGCTTGTGTCTTTGGGACATTTTGTTACCTCCTTCGCAAGCACTCGTCGCTTCATGTGCCGCACATCCTGAAGGCGGTCGGTGTGTGGTGCACTGCTCAGCGGGCAACAGCCTGATCAGCGGTGGCGACCGAGGCGAGGTGGTCGTCTTCGACTTACGCCAGCGAAAGCTACGCGAATGCTGGCGTGCGCACCCTACTACAGTGCACGCTCTCACCCTGGCACATGGACGACTTGCCTTTTCTGCGGATGCAGCTGGAAACATGAAGCTTTGGGACGTCTCGTGTCCTTGCGTTTTATCCGCCGATGATGTTAACGCTGACGGAAGACCAATCGGTGAATGGCGAGCAGTGGGCGAGCATGGAAGCCTCTTTGGAACAAAGGGAGGCGTGCATTCACTTTTCTTCTCCTCGACCACACGCTTCCTTCTGAGTGGCGGTGGGAACGGCCGCCTGCTGCAATGGCCGATTGTGTAGCGAAGTTGTGACCGGAGCCTCTTTGTCTCACACCGCCCCGGATACTCATACTGGCGCACCCGACACTTGGGTCTCCGTCGACGACACAATCACGACGCTCGACCTCTGCAGGCGTCGATGCAGGCGCGGGGATCACTCCCCGCCGAACACTCGGTTGAGTTAGATCACTTTAAGGTTGATTCACACGTCTTACAAAGTGAAACATAGCGACTAGCCGTTGTGCGCCTCGCAGCTCGCTCCGGTCGGTGCGTTGTCGTTTGAATAATGCTCCACCAGGGAGTTTGGGTAGTAAGTTTGTCCACTACAGAAGTTAAAAATCAACTCAGCATACTTTTCTTCTTTTTGGTGCGTCAGGTCGTGTTCCATGATATTTTCTTGAAAAAGGTAACGAAATCTGAATGATTTGAAATCACGCACATCTCACTGCTTGACACACCGACCGTCCTCATTTCAACACACCGACCGTCCTCATTTCATTGTTCTCCACCATCCACTTTTTTGTTTCACCTTCTTGCCACCATCCCTGCCAGCCTCAACGCTGTGTGCACCAATACTGTTCACTCTGGCAGGGAGGTGAATGGCTTGCTCAGGTGCCTGGGCGCGCTCTGATTCCCGCACTGCTTGCCGGTCGACAGCAACCAAGCTCTCGCTCGAAGGTGCTCGAAGGAACTGATCCAGTGGGTTTGGTTTGGGCGCAGCTGCAGCGGCAGAGGTGGCCCCAGGGCTGTTGCTACCGTGCGATGACAGCCCAAGTCGTTGCGCGCGCTTCTCCGCGATGAGCTCTTTTACACTACGCTGCGGTTCCAAACCTCGTGATGCCCGCCACTCCCGCCGCCGCTCGGCAAGCGTCATATGACGTGGCTCAGCGGCGGAAAACGCGTTGCTCGCGGGCATGCTCCCGTCGCCAAGGGATGGAGCAGCCCTGTCAACGAAGCGCCGAAGACGCTCGCGATCTGGGTCCCAGTCAAGCTCGTCGTCAGAGCTCTCAAAATACTCGTCCGAATCAGAGTAAAAGTCGTCGTCATCATCGTACTCCTCGGCGTGCTCCTCGGCAGCCTGCGGCATAGGCGGCGGTGCCGGTTGCATGAACATGCTGAGCATGGCCGAGTCCTGGACGAGCCCTCGGTCGAGAAGGCAAAAAGGCCAGCGGATGGACCAAAAAGATGGTTATTGTTCACGCGAGGATTTCGCATGAAGAAACCTCCATCTTCGGCTACGTCGTCTGAGAACTTTGAAGCCGAAAAGGGAGCCCTTGGATTTTCGCTTCCTGATGTCGTGCCTTCTCTCCCAAGCTGTCCCACGCTGCCTCGCCAGTTGGTGTTATGCATCGTTCAGTTCTCCTCGCGGCACTCATCGTTCCAGTACGGTCTATGGTGGGCCGTGGCGCGCGTGGTAGCGCACCGGGGCGTGCTTATAGCGGCCGCAGCGGCGCTTACGCCAGCCGCGGTGGAAGTCGAGGGAGCGGTGGCAACAGCTTCGGCAACGTGTCACGCCGGCCACCGCCTCAGTCATGGGCCGACGACGATGCAAGCGGTGCGAAACCGTGGGGCGATGACGACGTCCGTGGTGGCTCACCGGGGCGTGATTATAGCGGCCGCAGCGGCGCTTACGCCAGCCGCGGTGGAAGTCGAGGGAGTGGTGGCAACAGCTTCGGCAACGTGTCACGCCGGCCACCGCCTCAGTTATGGGCCGAGGACGATGAACGCGGTGTCGATCCGTGGGACGATGACGACGTCGACCTCGCTGAGCTGTGCGACGCGATCTACGGTGTGAACCCCGTGTTGGCAGCCTTGCAGAGCCATCGCCGCACCTTCCATAGGCTGCTGCTGCAGGACACGCTCTCAACCGAGAAACGCACGGACCGTCCCGCTTTGCTTGAGATCGAACGGTTGGCGGCCGACGCGGGAGTACCGGTGGAGCGGCTCGACAAAGGTTCGCTCAATGGCATGTGCCGCAATCGTCCACATCAAGGGCTCGTGTTGCAAGCGTCGCCGCTCGAGTTTGAGCCCATGCAAGCGCTTCCGCTCGTGGCAAAAGGCGAGGCCCCACTCTGGCTCGCCCTTGACGAGGTGACGGACCCTCAAAATTTCGGGGCGTTGCTGCGCTCAGCATTCTTCCTTGGAGCTGCCGGCGTTTTGGTCAGCCAGAAGAATTCGTGCCCGCTCACGCCCGTCGTGAGCAAATCGAGTGCGGGCGCGATGGAGCTGATGCGAGTGCACGCGGCGCGCAACCTTGTGCGTGCGCTGGAGGGTGCTCGTGAGGACGGCTGGCAGGTGGTTGGTGCGGCACTGCAGGAGAGCGTGGAGCCCGAGGCGCTTGACGCGTCACAGCCGACAGTCCTTGTCCTCGGCTCCGAGGGCCACGGGCTCCGCACCAACGTGCTGAGAGCATGCAGTGCGATGGTACGAATCCCACGGGGCGAAAGCTCCACGATGGCGTACGCGCCCGCCTATGAAAGCATGGATGGAGCCCAGCAGCAGCAGCAGCGGCAGCGTCAAGCAGATGTGGTCGACTCGCTCAACGTGAGCGTTGCCGGAGGCATCCTGCTTCACTCGTTGCTCGGCGCCCGCAAGAGGCTCGGCAAATCAGCATGAGCGAGATGTGAATGGTTGGTTGCGTCAGCGTAGCAGCACATGACCAATGAACACCGAATTACCACGGTCCACACGCAACGCAAACACGAAACCCGAACTACCCCATGTCTGTGTCCGCATACGAAATTTAGCTTCCTGATGGTGACGCACTTTTGAACTCACCTTCCGCGAGCTCCGACTCGAGCCGCGCGCGGGTTTGAGCGAACACCTGCAAGCCACAAGAGTCACCGACATCGACTCTGTAAGATGGGTCGACAGGGTCGATCAGGATTGGCCGTCCACCGTCTTGTGCTTACCTTGATGTCTCCTCTGTCCTTACCGACGAAGGCGGTGACGGCGGATTCCAAGGTGGAGATCGCAGAGGACAGCTCCGAACAGCTCTCGAGGTATCGCCGCTCGGCAGCGACATTTTCGCGGACTGCGGCCTCCATCGTACGATCTGCCATGAACAAAAAGGTTGTGTATCCTCGTAAGCAAATAACAAAGGAATATCCCGAAAAATCAAATGAGTCCGGGTCTGTTTACTGTCGTTAGGGGCGGTAGGAGTAAAGTTCGTGAAGACGCACCCGGGAAGTGGGCCACCCCTTGATGTTTTGGGGCTTTATCGAGCAACCTCCAATGCCAGCCACCCCCGACCTTAAGAAGTCACCGAGCAAGATGAATATTAAGCAGCTCGCTGCGGGTCCGGAGGACCTCGCTCCAGATGACCTCGCGGCGCTGCCCCAACTGACCGACGAGGCAGTGATGAACGGGGTCAAGACCCGCTTCGAGCAGAACAAGATCTACACGAACATCAACAGCCTGCTGATCGGTGCGCGCATGCCGCCCATGGTCGTAGATGCCATCCGGTTCCAACATGGGGCGCTCAAATACTGTGGTTCGGATCTCGTGCGCCCCCGCAGCCATGAATCCATACCAGCGCCTGCAAATTTATAACGAGGATGCAATGGCACGATACAAGGAGGCTGCGATCGGCTCTCTGCCGCCGCACGTCTTCGGTGTCGCGGCAGCTGCCTACACGGGGCTCCTCAGCGCGCGGTCACAGTCCATCGTAATCTCGGGCGAGTCGGGCGCGGGCAAGTCGGAGACGGCGAAGAAGGTGCTCAAGCACCTGGCGTACTCTGCTGCAAAGTCGGTCGAAGGTGAGGAGGGTATCGAGAAGCGTATCCTCGCCTCGTCCCCGGTGCTCGAAGCATTTGGCAACGCCAAGACTTCCATGAACAACAACTCGTCTCGTTATGGCAAGTTCCTCATGCTGCAATTCGACAAGCAGGGCCAGCTGAGCGGCGCAAACATCAAGACATACCTCCTGGAGAAGACGCGCGTGGTGTCGCAGGGGCCGATGGAGCGGGGATATCACATCGGCTACATGATCTGCGAGGATCCCGAGCAGTCGAGCGCACTCCGCATGCCTAAGGCCAAGGATCTTACCTACCTCGGACGCACTGGTTGCCTCTTGTCGCCAGGGTGGGATGACAAGCAAGAGTTTGCCGATAGTCAGCGATCCCTCGTCAAGAGCGGTCTCGACTTGGACGCGTCCAACAAGCTGTGGCGCATTGTCGCCGCCTGCTTGCTCCTGGGCGAGCTCGACTTTGGCCCAGAGGACGCCGCCGAGGCGTCGCTGGCCAACAAAAAGCCTCTTGTGCACCTGTGCGACCTCCTCGACGTCGACTCCGAGATCATGAGCAAGGCACTGACCATCAAGATGACCAAGGCGGGCTCAGAGTGGATCAGCTCGCCCAACACGCCCGCGAAAGCCTCGGAGCTGCGCCATGGCTTTGCGCGCTCCATCTACTCCACCGTCTTTGACTGGCTCGTCGCCCAGATCAACAGAGCGCTGCGCCTCGACGGGGCAGTAGACGTTGACCTCGCCGAATACGACGGCAGCACTGGGCAATTCATCGGGATCCTGGATATCTTTGGCTTTGAGACGTTCGAAATCAACTCGCTCGAGCAATTGTGTATCAACTTCTGCAACGAGCGGCTGCAGGCGACGTTCAACGAGGCAGTCTTCAACGCCGTCCAAGAGGAGAACGCGGCCGAGGGCATCAAGCTGCCCGAGGCTGACCTCCAGGATGTGGACAACGCGGGAGTCGTCAAGCTTATCGGCGGGCGACCGGGCGGCATCTTGCATTCGCTCAACGAGGAGTGCATCGTGCCGAAGGGCTCGGATGCATCGCTGCTCGGCAAGCTGCTCGAGACTCACAAGGGTAATCCGCTTCTGAAAAAGTCGCTCAAGGTCAAAGAGAGTTTCGTCGTCACTCACTTCGTTGGCGAGGTTACCTATTTGGCAACTGGGCTGTTGCTCAAGAACAAGGACCCTGTCTCCGAGGATTTGATGGTCCTGTTGCAGCGCTCGCGCTCATCTTTTGTGCAAGGCGTCTTTGCGCCAGCATCGGAGACCAAGTCGCTGCTCGCCAAGAAAAAGGATACGCGCTTCCAGGGCGTGGCCGCCAAGTTCCAGAAGCAGCTCGAGGAGCTGCTGCGCCTCATTGGCCACAGCCACATGAACTTTATTCGCTGCATAAAGCCGAACCGTGAGAAAGTGAAAGAGAAGTGGGACGCGGCGCTCGTCACCATGCAGCTGCGCTGCTCGGGAGTCTTCGAGGCGGTGCGGGTCATTGGCATGGGCTTTCCCGACCGCATCCCGCTCTTCTCCATGATCACGCAGTACGCACGGCTCGTGCCCGAGGACGATCGCCCCGAGGTGGACGAGGAAGGCAAGCTCGAGGGCACGGAGTCGGAAGCCGTCAGCAAGATTCTCACCGCGCTCGGTATTCCCGAGTCGCACTTCGCCATCGGGACCTCCAAATGCTTTCTGAAGGCAGGCGTACTCTCACAGCTCCGCAAGTTGCAGCGCGAACACGATATTCTGAAGTCAATCATCGTGCAGCGAGCAGCTCGCGGGTGGTTTGGTCGCAAGATTGCGCTCGTGCGGCGCGAGGAGTGGCGGCGGCAGCTTGAGGAGGAAGCCGCCGCTGCGCTAGCTGCAGCTTTGAAAGCCGAGCAAGAGGCTCTGGAAGCAGCCGCTGCGCTCGAGGCTGCAGATAAGGCGAAAGCCGCCGCCACCGCCGCCGCCGAGAAAGATGCTGCCAACGCCGCAGAGGCCGAGGCGAACAAGGCCCTGGCCGCCGCGATCACGGCTGGAAAGGCAAAGGACAGAGAGCGGGAGAATGCGGCAAAAGCGATTCGAGACGTCGATGCGATCGCGGTTCGAGCTGGGGATGGAAGCCTCGTCGATTATCAATCACGCGCGAAGGCGCGGTTGCAAAACAAGATCAGAGCTATTGCCCGCATGTCGTTAGCGGCCAAAGCGCACGCGAGGGAGCGGAGCGCTCAAGAGGCAACAGAAGAGAAGGAGATCAGCCAGGCGCGACAGTTACTCACGAGTCGCACAGCATCGCGCAAGAGCTTGCTCGGCTTGCCAGTCGATGACGAACCCGAGGACGAGCCTGCTATGGGCTTCAAGCTCTCGCTGGTCGGACCAGGCCAGAACCTTTCGAGTATGCTGTCCCACCGCGATCAAGGTGGCGGAATCGCACCGCTGAGCTCGGCACGTGCGCCACAACGTAAAAACGTGAAGAAGGTGACCAAGAAGAATAAAAAGGACGCGCAGTGGATGGAAATGGTCCTCGAGTATGCCGTGTACCTTGGCATGGACCCCGACGCTGACAGCGAGCTGCTCTGGATCGCCGAGCAGGCTTTGCGCGCGCCTGTTCCGGTCGGCTGGGAAGAAATGATGGACCCTTTTGGAGATCTCTACTTCTTCAACGAGACGACCTCGCAGTCGACTCGGCAGCACCCGATGGACGGGTACTATCAGCAGCTCTACCTCAAGCTGCGACTGCAGAGGGCGGGCGGATTCTCGACGGATGAGCCAGAAACAGCATCTCCGTCGCGCGTTTCCGTCGGTCCCAAGAAAGGCGGCAAGAAAACCAGCATGAAGCAGCCCGAGCAGCGGCTCGCGCAACGCGGCAACGAGAGCTCAGATGCCATTTCACGGTGGAAAAAGACCGGTTCGGCTGCCGTCCTTACCACTCGTGGTCCCGGCGATAAGGAGGGCAGTCCGGTCACGGCACGGGGCGGTGGAAGCCTCACAGGACGCCTCACCTCCCGCGACGCGCCCAAGCAAAAGGTATCCTCAATCTCGGAGGCGCTTGAAATGTCGTCGCCACGCTCTGCCAAGTTCATGCTCGAAAAGTTTGGGCTGAACGCCGACAGCACCGAGGATGAGCGTTGCCTGCTCATCAATCCAGCTATCTGGCGTGTGCCGACAGGAGGAGAGGAGGTGCCGTTCATTGAGTGCGTGATGGACAAGGATGAGCTCGGCCTCGGCATCAATCGTCTGTCGCTCTACATGGTCCTCAACGATAACAATGAAGCGTTCGCGCTTGGGGCCCTGAAGCGAATGATCAACCAGAATACGGCGTACGAATTATCCATGAGCGAGAACGACGACGAGGTAGATGTGCACTACACTGGCAAGTTATCATGCAACGCCAAAGGCAACGAGTTTGTCATGTACGACGATTTGAATGATGCGATTGGCATCCGCGAAGGGAAGGCGCGCCGTGAACTGGGCTTGGTTCTTTTCGGCGCGCGCCAGTTGGGCCAATGCCTGCCCATAGAACTCGTCATCCCGCGCGTGCAGCGTGATGGACAGGCCGCGCAGTTCCGTCCGAAGACGCTCGGTGAGGCGATGATTCAGCAGTACAAGACTGGCAAGACGAAGCACCTCTTTGTTCTCAAGGGTCTCGCGCAGCTTGTGCCGGGCGGGCGCGTCCAACTCAAGTTTCGCGGTGGCGAGCACTCGGCAGTCGTTTTCGAAGCGTATCGCTCTACAGGCGACAGATGGGCGGTTCGTTATCGCCATCCGCTCTCCGCATTCCAAGCATTTAATGTCGCCATCGCTTTGTTACACAACGTGACGACCCAGGCGTTCGAGATGATGCCACCACTGGACGAGGTGCCGCAGGCCCCCGCTCCGACGCTATCCATGGCGCTTACGACCATCGCGAAGCTTGAGCATGCCTACGGAGTAGCCTACTGCCTGTGCGTATACGGCCACCGCATTTTCTGCGGCACGCACTCGGGCCACATTCAGCAATGGCAATGCCCAGTCGGTGCTCCCGCTACGCTCATTGAGTGGCGCGCCCACTCAGCGACCGTCTACGCCCTCATGGTTGCAGGCCGCTCGCTTATCTCGTCCTCGCGCGACTGGTTGCTGCGCGTTTGGGATCTTCAATCGCTCACGCTTGTGGCTACGCTCCCGGGGCACACCAATGCGGTACGCTGCCTGTGTGGCAGTGTGACTGCGCCAGACATCGTCTTCTCGGGATCCAATGACCAAACCGTGCGCGTGTGGGATATTGCGACGCTCCAGGGCGGCGAGAAGAAGCGCAAGCAGGTTTTAGGGCCCCACCGAGGCTGGGTGCGCGCACTTGTATGCTCGTCAAACGGCGATCAGGTGTGCTCGGCCGCCAAGGAAGTACGAATCTGGTCGGCGAAGCCCCCGTACAAGCTCTTGCACGTACTCTCAGTTGGCCACACGGTTTACTGTCTCGCCATCTGCCGCGTGACCTTTGGTCATGCGCTGCGCGATACGCTCTTCGCCGGATGCAACAGGGGCAAGGTTCGCTCGTGGAAGCTATCCCAGCTGAGCGCCCGAGACCACAGCACCGGCGAGCTGCCAGCCCGCTCCGAGGGTCGCAAGGTACGTGCACTTGCTGTCCACGGCCACGTGCTCCTTACAGGCGACAGTGCTGGCGGAGTGCGTGCCTGGGATCTCAGCACACTGCCGACGCTCAACCGGGGTCTCGAAGGCCACAAGGCGGGCGTGCGGGCGATCGACGTCGATCCGTTGACAATGACAGTGTTCACTGCCTCCAATGACCGGTGCGTGCGCCAGTGGGGTGCGGACGAGATCGGAGACGAGCAGTTTTGGCGCAGCTGAGCCGACAAAGCGGGCGGAACGAATCGCGTGTGCTTGAATCGTGAATGCCGGAATACGCGTGAACTGTCCAGTGGTCCGTTGGAGTGGGGAGACCAAGTCCGTGGGCTCGTTACGTACTATCTTTACTCTCGTGTTGAACGTTTGTGTACCGGCGACGTGACGGCGACGGCCGCGCCACGCGCCCACGCCGGGTGCGGGGCCCGCGCCCGCTCGGTGCCGCGCGCGCCTAGCGCGGGGAGTCTGATCGCGGGGCGGCTGGCGACCCCGACCGACCGCGCCGCCCGCGCGCGCGGGGCCCTCTCGCCCCGCGCCCTGCGGCGTGCCGGCTCTCGGGCTCTGCCGGACCGCGGCGCGCGCGAGACCCCGGGGCCGCGCCGCCCGCCGCACGGGGGCGGCCGGGCGCGGCGCCAGGCGCCAGCGGCGAGGACCGAGGACGGGGGTCACGTCCCCTCCGGGGGCCGCCGGGATCCGCGCGGGCCGGCGGGCGGCCCGGGGCGCGCCGGCGCGCGCGCGGCGCGCGCGCACCGCGCTCGCGCGGGACGACGGTCGTACTCGAGTACGACCGGACGAATCTGGCGTGGGGATATAGTAAATACTCCGGGCCGGACGGCGGTGGACCCGGTAACCGTTAAACTGTTGCTCTATTCTGCGCAAGCGGGTTCGCGGGTTGGCATTAGGTTGGCATGCGCCCCGGGAGCGGGACCGCGCCGAAGCCGGCGCGCCCGCGAAGGCCGAACAAAGCGAAGCGCCGCCATCCCCCGAGCCCCGTGTCATTCGTCTCAATAGCTCTGACTTTGAGCGCAGGTTGACGGTGAAGTTGGGGCGGGGCGCGGCTCAGGTCCAATCAATCTGTTGCCGAAGCTCGCTCATAGTCGTGCGGCACGACGTGCAGGCCCCGCGCCGGAGATGAGACAGCAACAGCAATGTGCGCGAGGGCAGCACTCACAAGCCCTGACTGTTGTGGGCAAGGCGTGGGGTCGACGCTGAGCGGGAACGGGTTGTGCGGGTCGTGCACGTGGTCGTCGCCATGCGGGTCGCCCTTCCATGCGAGCCTAGCGCCCTCGTTTGTTCGTCGTTGCGCAACAAGCGTGAGAGGGATGAAGAGCACTAAGAGCGGTAGGACAAGCATGAACGAATAGTCCAATTGGTCGCCATGAGGGGCTGACAGACTCGCAGCAGCAGCTTCGTATGCTAAGGGCGCGCTTGGCGTCAGTGGTCCTGGAAACTGTGGATACGGTGCGGGAGCTGGTGGGAACGCCCACGCAGCGCCGAGCGGCGCAATGGGTCGGGGCGGCGGCAGCTGTTGCGGCGTCGGCGACAAAAGCCATTGTGACGATGCGGGTCGCAGGAATGGCAAGGGGGGCGGCGTATAAATCAACGGTAGTGGCAGCAGCGATGGCGCCGGTTCCGTCGCTAAACGAAGCGGCTGTGGCGGACGCGGCATCGACGGAGGCAACCAGGACAGGAAAGGCGTCACGTCAGGCCTTGGTGCCAGAGGTGGAGCAGGTGGTGGCGCAGGAGATGGAGACGGTGACGGCAGTGACGCTGGGCACATATAAGGAGGAGGAAGCCGATGTGGCCGTGGCGGCGGCGTGGGCGATTGGGCCGTAGCCAAAGGAGCAGCAGCAACCTTCAGTCCGGTCATGCCGATCAGCACCTGCACCTGCGTTGGCAGTGTGCCCTCACCGACTATGCCCATGTCCCGGTTCATGGATGCCACTGCATCCTTCACGGGTGTCTCGTTGGAGATGCCAAAGAAGGTGCGGAGCGCTGAAACGCTGTCAGCGAAGGATGCCATCACCTCTTGTTTGTGTCTCTATGAAGACTCTCGAAGTATGGTAAGCAGAATTAGGCATTGTTGCGCACATCTTCTTGTAAATTTTGTCCGGTTTTGGGAGCACAAAACGAGACAGGCGTCGTCGGTCGATAAAGTTCGGCCATAAACACCCGACGACGCTGCACACATGATGGAGTGGAGTACGGCTTTGAGGCAGTGTTCGGCGCCGAACTCTCAGCAGCGCTCGGAGGCGATCGACCAGTTGACAGAGCTTCTGCAGCAGAACGATTGGCAGCTGCCTTCCGGCGAGGGTGGCAACGTTTTCATGGCCCTCCGAGAAAGGCTCAGCGACAGCAACTGGTATGCGCCCGTCGAACCGCTCTCACGTGAAGCGAGGTGCTTGGGCGTGCCGACGTGTGACGAGCGGATCGGTTGTTCTCTGTGCGCGCATCGTCCAGGTCGGTCAGTCAAAAGTGCTTGTTGCTCATTGGTGATCTCGTGGCCGAGCCCAATGTCGAGGTGCATCGCTGTGCCCATTCCCTTCGGGGCTCGTCCCGTGCGTGCTTTCGATATCTGATCTGTGATGGGCGAGCGGTGCTGCGCAGGTCGACGATCTCGCTCGAACGCACGTTATGCAAGGCCTCGTGGCCAAGGTGGCAGACTCCAAAGTGGTTGTGCGCAAGGCAGCTTCGCAAGCCCTCGTCTCTTACCTCCTCAGCACTCGCGATGCCGAAGCTGTGATGATCTGTCTGCAGCGCAACGGCCTCGAGTCGGCCGACTGGCGTCAACGCCAGGCGCGCTGCACGCCTCTCGAGTGCACGTCGCGCCCTCCCGCCACTCTCCTCGTGTGCTCGCACCTCGTGTGCTCCTGACCCTTGAACCCCTTCCTGCTCCTCTCTCACGTGTGCCGCCTCCCAATCCTCCCAATCCTCCTCCAGGCGACTGCCCTTTTCCTTTCGCTACCATCGACGCCTCTGGACGGGGCAGCGCAGATCCATCGCGAGCTCGTCCGCTCCATCTGTGGCCTCCTTTTGGATCAAGTGGAGCAAGTGGCGCAATCGGCGCGGCAAGCGCTCGCCCGGTTGCGCCTCTCCATCGGCGAAGGCGAGTTTGCGGCGTGCTTACGCGCACTACCGTCCGCACTGCGAACCGCGTACGAGCAGCCCGATGGCACGGAGGTGGGCGCCAGCAGCGACATTGACAACCCGAATCACCCAGGTGCGCTCGAGTTCGGGTTCGTGAACGCGCGGCTCATGAGCGCGCTGCGAGAGGTCGGCAACTGGCAAGTGCGCGCCCAGGCTATCGCTGAATTGCAAACCCTCTTTGCCACGCTGTCCGCCGATATGTTTCCGCGCATCGAGCCCCACCTCGCGGCGTTCACCGACCTGCTGACGACGTTCCTGGAGGACGCCAATTTCAAGATCTCTCTTACCTCGCTGCAGATGCTCTCCGACCTCCTCGACCGCTTCGCCGAGCAGATCCGAAGCGGGCCCGACTCCGAGCGCGTCTTTCTTGCGATCGTGCCCCGCCTGATGGACAAATTTGGTGACAACAAGATCGTCATCCGCCAGGCCAACTTTCGCCTCACCAAGAAGCTCATGGGCATTGTACCTCCCGACCGCGCGCTGCGTTCGCTCCTCGGCTACGCGCAGCACCAGAGCTCGCATATTCGTGAGCAGGCCATCTCGGTCCTCATTCAGACGCTTCTCGGCGCTCCACGTCAGCCGCCAGAGCTCTGCCGGACCGCGCTCATCGCCCTCTCCGCCCCTATCGCCGACACGAAGCCCAAAGTGCGACAAGCAGCACTCGAAGCGGCGGCGGTACTGCATGAGATGACGGGCGCCGCGGTCTTCGAGGGCATCCTACTTGAGCTGCAGCTGGGCGACGACAAAACGACACGCATTATGGAGCGCGTGCGGCAGGGCAGGGCGGCCCTCCCCACGCTCTCCGCGGATGGCCTTGTCGAGTTTACCATGCAGCCAGGGATCGGCACCGCCACCGCCAACGCCGCGCCGCCTCTCGCGAGGCCGCCCTCGGCGGGACGCGATCGCGGCAGCGGCACCGCCCTGGGCGGCGGAGTGGGAGGGGGTAGCGCCTGCAGCTCTTGCTGCGGCAGCATGAACGGCGACTCCGCCACTGGCGGTGGCGGGATTGCAGCCGGCGGCGGGGGGGGCGGTGCACTGCCCCCGACGGCTGAGGAGCCCTCGCCCCCGCAGACGCAACCAATTCCGCGCGCGATCGTTCAGCAGACGGCTGGCAGCGACTACTCGGACCTACTCGAGTTCACTGCAGGCGGCCGGCGCATCGCCACGTCCAAGGGACGGCTGCCATGGGAGACCACGGGGCGAGATGGCGTGGCAAGCCGTGGCAAGCCAGGACCGCGTGCGGCGCCGCCGCCGCTTCTCGAGGTGGCGCACGAAGGCGAAGGGTCATCAGAGCACGAGATGCCGCCGACCTCGCTGTCCGCGCGTGACACGCGAGCCATACGCATCGAGGTGCCGGCCGCCCACTGTGCTAGCGGCCCCCTGTCGGCGCCGAGCTACCTACACGCGCACGGCGGCGGCGGCGCGCACTGGGGCGAGGATGGGGATGGGTTGCCCCTACGCGTGACGCCGTCACCTTCGATGGCTGGTCTTTCGGACGTCTCGCCGATGGATCGCGAGCAGAAGATTCAGCTGTGGCTGCCCGAGCGCATCGGCGCGGATGGCGCGCCATCCATGAGTGCTCCACGGCCGACAGCGTCCCGCCGTGCGCAGGCTGGTGGCGCAAGCGGTGGCGGTGACTCGTTGAGCAGCAGCTTTGACTCGGTTGGTGGCGACGTCGGCCCTCGCGATTCGCTCAAGCTCATCAAGAGGCGGCAGCAGTCATTTGCGAGCGCACCCGCTGCAACCAGTGGCTCGGCACTCGACGGCGCACCCATGTCCGCCGCGCCAAGCGCCGCTTCAGCCGGCGGCCCGCGTGCGGTCAGTGCCACAGGCCGCGCGCCTCAGGTTCGGCTGCCGTTTGAAGAGCGGCAGCGCTCGTCCTCCGCACCGCACAAGCGCAACGATGGAGCGGGGCCGTCCCTGCCAGATCCTAACGAGCGGCTCGAGGAGGGCATGCGTGCCATCGAGGAGGCGCACGCGCAGGGCAGCACGGGCGTCGCGGGCACGGGCGTCGCGGGCACGGGCGTCGCGGGCACGGGCGTCGCGGGCGTGGGATTGTCGGGCGCCGGCATCGCTGGCCGCATAGCGACGCTCGGCGTTGTCGCCGAGGGTGGTGGCCTGCGCCTCGGCGCTGCGTCTCTTGGTGAGTGTGGCGCGATGGGTGCCGATGATGCGAGCCGAGCGAACGCACACACTGGTGCCTACCCGAGCCGACGATCCACCACTCTATTGCGCGCACGGTGTGGCGCGACCGGTGGTTTGGCCGCGGGAGCTGCCGAGGCGCCGGGAGTGGCACCGCTGGCACGTGGCAGCGTTGTTCGCCGATCGGGTGAATTGAACCTGCAACTTGACGGCGTTGCCGTCGCGAGGGGTGGAGTCAGCATGGACGACGAGGGCAGCGCACGGAAGGGGGGGAGCAGTATGAGCGGGCGCGTTGCATCTGCCGCGCCCGTGAGCGAGCCGCCTCTTCTGACTGGCGCGGACGGCAACGCAGTCAAGATGCTCGAGGAGTTACGGACGGAAGACCTCAAGGGGTTGCCTGCACTGCCGCCCGAGAGCACGATGCGAACGGTCCTCGAGTTACTGCGCTCGGACGACTGGGGTGCACACTTCGACTCGATCAATCTGCTGCGTCGGCTCGTCGCGTGGGCGGACGAGAGCGGCAATGACGGCGGCCTGCTCAGCCACCTGCACTCGATCAATCTGCTTCTCATCCAGTATGCCGACTCGCTGCGCTCCTCGCTGGCCAAGAACGCGGTCGTTTGTTTCCGCGAGCTCTTTTGCTACCTCGGCACAAAGATAGAGGCCGATCTTGACCTGATCGTTCCTGTGCTCATCAAGAAGGCGGGTGAGTCGAACGGCTTCATCTGTGACGAGGCGAACAAGGCCCTCACGATGATGGTTCACAACGTGTCCGAGTCGCGGGCGATCACGGCGCTGCTGACTTCTTGGTCGCATCGCAATCCGTCCGCGCGGGCGAAGGCGGCGACACACCTCGCTAAGGCCCTCGAAGTCATGGGCTACGACCGTGTGCTACAGTCTCGCGAGCTGGACCGAGTGTTGCCGATCTTGCCGACCATGCTCGGCGAGGGCCTCTCCGAGACGCGCGCCGCGGCGAAGCACATCATTGCGGGCCTCACCCGCGAGGCGCGCCACTCGCCCGCCGATAGTGAACGCCTCGAGCGTCTGCTGCGCCGCAACCTGAGCGAGCCCGCCTATCGGAAGCTGCGCGACTCGGTGGATATGATGCAGCACCCTGACCCCAACTCTTTATTGGCGGACGGCCTCAAGATGAGCGGCGGCCCTGCTATCCGCAACAAGGAAGGGCGCCGGGGTGGTGCTGTCGGGTCGTCAGCCAATGCACCTGCATCGGCGGCGGCTGAGGGGGGGCGGCGAGGTGGCGGCGGCGGCGGCGGGAGCTCAAATCTCGATGACCTTGGCGGTGTGAGCGGCTCGAGGTTTGGCAGTAAAGGCAGCGGCGGTGTCGGCGGCAGTGGCGACCTCAGCGAACTCGAGGACGCGTTCAAGAGCCTCGCGTCGACGGACTGGTCGACGAGGATCGAAGGCGTCATGTCCCTTGCAGAACTTGTTACGGAGCAGCCAGAGACGCTTGGCACACGGGCCAACCTGCTCACCATGTTCGATCACCTGACGCCGCGGCTAACTGACTCGAATTCGAAGGTCATTATCGTGGCTCTGCAGAAGCTTCAGGAGATGGTCCCATTAATCTGCGATGGGCTGCCGAGCGTTGTCGCAACGTTGGTGCCTGCGCTCGGCACCTCACTCGCCTCGAGCAACGCCCAAGTGCGAGCCATCGTACCGGCGGTGATCGACACTCTCGTCAAGGAGGTGGCACACGATGCGCTTATGCAACCCTTTGCCAACTGCGTCCTCTACTCGCCGCCTAAGGCGCGACCTATGATGATCGACAAGTTGCGCGAGCTCTCGACCTCGGTGTACGCGGCCAAGCCACAACTTGTTATCAAACACGTGTTGCCCACTGCCTGGCGCCTGCTTGAGGACAACCGCGCGGACCTGCGCACAAACACCGTGCAGCTCCTGCGCATTCTCCACGTGCTTCTGGGTCCGGCTCTGCTCGAGCACGCGCAGACCACGCCTGCTGCAGTGCAGAGGCGGCTCCAAGAAATTGTGCAGACGCTTTGACGCTTTGATGCAGCTAATTCGTACGTAATCGTACGGAGATGAGGCTTTCGACGGACGACGCAATATGCGCCAGGGTAACCTGGAGTTGTCCGATCGTTTTCCTGGGCGTTTCCAACCGCATGCCGAGCATTTCTGCCCACGGTCCGTTGTCGTGTCACTGTCACAGGTTCGCGCTGACTGTCGCGGTCTGTCCGCTGATCCGGTCCACAAGTTACTCAATTTATAATTACAAAATCCCACACCGCATACGCCCACGCCACACTTGCACGGCACCTTTTATTTAATATTTTCATATATTGATATATTACGGTCGCTAGAGGTTTTACGCTTTGGTGTGAATTAAAACCATTGGCTGTGAATGGAATGCCCTTCACGCTTTGAGTTTGTTCTACGCGTGTTGGTGTGTTGTGGTGTGGTGTGAATGGACGTGAAGCGGCTGTGACGTGTGCGAGGTGTTGCCCTTCACGCTTTTGAGTTTGGTTTGTGCATGTTGGTGTGATTGTGAATGAACGTGAAAAAGCGATGGAAGAGGAAACCACGAGCAACGCGGAGCAGCACGAGAACGTCCCAAACGTTAAACGGGCTCGTGACGAGCCGCTTGGCGCGCCCCCAGCAGCGCAGCGGCGGTTCATCTTGGAGCGCGGCTCTGAGCCGGTTCTAGGGCTGCTCGGGACGCTCGGCTTTCCGCGGCACGAGGCGCTCGAGGCTTTGGCCGCGCGGGCGAGATCTCAGTTGGTCGAAGCAATCACATCGATGCCACCGCCTCGCCTGCGCAAACTGCTGCTCGCGAGCTTTCCGCACATCGACACCCCGCGGCTGCACGTGGTCGCGGCTGCGGCGCTTGCGCATGCACCTGAGCTCCCAACAGAAATCGTCACAACGCTCATTGGGCCGAAGCGTGAGCTGCTCGAGCAACTGCCATTGCGCGTCCGCCAGCGGGTGTGGGCGACGGAAGAACCGCCGACGCTCTTTCTCCAGGCGACGCATGCGCTGATTATTGCCCTGCAGGAGGAGGGCGCACAGCAGCTCGCCCGTGTAGCGCTGCGTGAGGCAGCCGAGATCCCACCCAAGCGCCGTCGCGCCGAGAGCGGCCCGCTGCAGGAACTCGTCGCGCTCGTTGGTTCGCGGCCGCTCTACGTGGCCCTTACGCAGTTGTGTGCTGACATCTTCCGCAACAACAGCGACCCGACCGTCGCGGGACTGCGCACCGACCTGACTATGGCGCTGCACGAGGCAGCGGACGCTGATCGCCCCGTGGCGCGTTGGGATCTGTTGCACACCTTTATCTGCTGCGTGGACGCCGCGTTGCGCGAGCGGCGACTGGAGAGCCGTGCGGCACATATCCTGCTCTCGCACCTGACTGCTGCAGGGCTGCCGGTGCTGCCTGAGAGCGGTGCGGCGGGTCCGAGCTCCGCGACCGCTCCGCTGCCAGCGGTGTTTGAAGCCTTCGTGGGCAACGCCGCGACGCCGCATGCGGTTCTACTCGAGCTAGCGATGATACTCAGCCAATCGCCGGTGCAGCAATTGCTCGCCGAGTCCACTCTCGCGCGCCTCGAAGCAGTGGTTGACCAGGGCACACTCCCGGGCACCGACGCGCAGCTGCGCGGCCTCATTCCGCTGCTGACGCTCGCACACAAGGCTCCTGCGTTTTCACGCGCGGGCCATGTCCCGCCAGCTGAGAAGTGGCGCGCGCTCCTCACGCTCATGCTCCACAAGGTGCTGCCGGTGGTCGCGGAGCTTATTGCGGACGATCGGATTGCGGAAGAGAGCTCCAAGCTGGAGGAAGGTCCATCGCGCAAGAGGCTAGGCAAAGTGACAGCGGCCATCGATGGGCTCAGCAAAAGCGGTGGCAGCGGCGGCGGCGGCGTGCAGAGCATCCTGGAGATGCCCGAGGGTCCGGGTGGCTCCGTGGCCTCCGCGCCTCTGCTCCATGAGATCCGACGTCGACGCCACGCTGCGCCCGCCCTTCCCGCGTCGCTCGAGGTGATGCTCGAGAAGGGGCATGGGCGCGCCCTCGTGCTGCTGTACGTGCTTCGACGGGTTGAGGCGGCGGATGAGGAGCGGGTAGAGCAACTCCTTCCGCTCATCACCCGCAAGGTGGGCCTCGATCTGCAGCACCACGACGATTTTGCAGGTGGTCTCGTCTCCGCTTTGATCGCCGATCCCGCGCGACGGCTCACGCCGCGAATCGCCCGCGCCGCGATCAGCGGCTGCTTGGTCCCACTGAGCTCCCAGCTTGCTCAGCTGCACACGCAGCTGCTGCGGCTGCTGCAGTCGCAGTGGAGACTACTCATGCGTATCCCGGCGCTAGATGTGGCCGATCAGCCAGCCTCCACGGCATCCATGGCCGATGCGGTTGCCAGCGACGGCGAGGCTCCTCTCACGCTGCTTCAGATGGCCGCGCGCCAGGCACGAGCGAGCGGCGCACTGGTCGACACAGAAGAGTGCCGTGAAGCCAACAAGAATTTGTACTCGAGGTTGGAGCGAAGCGTACCAGAGCTGTTTGCGGCCACGCCCCTGGTGGCACCACTACCAAGGCCGGCGGCGCCGGGACGGGACCATGTCGGTGACACGCTTAAGTAACGCTAAAGGGTTGTGTCATGTGGGATGTGGTAGGGGCATGTGGCCATTACTATTGAATTTGAATACTGAATTGGGGGCGGGGCGCACAAGCACGAAGCACGGACATAGGCGTGACGACTGGCGTGACCGGATGAAACCCGGATGAGTTTTTCCGAATATCCCGGGGCGTCATTGAACTCACACCAACTTTGGCGTGCCGTCAGGCGTGCCGCGTCGCCGGTCTTGTATGCTGTTTACAAGTGTGGTGTGTTTCTGATTGTGAACGTCTTCTACGAAGTGTGAATGGTTCGCATCTCGCGCCACGAGATCAATGTCGCCCAGCTTTGAACAATGGGCCGTTGTCGCCCTGCTGCTTCCAGCAGCTGCTGCTTATACACTGAGCCCGTGCGCTGCGCGGCACACGCCGCTTGCTGTTGGCACCGCACCGCTGCGTGTGAGCCTAGGGCGGCGCATGTGCGTTGCCGCACCAGTTGAAGCACCACTCGACAGCGAGGACATTATTGACGAGTTGCTGGACCTGGTCGAGGATGTAGAGGAGGTTTGCGATCGTGGCATAGGCGCACCAAGCGACCTGGCCGAGGACATTCTCGAGATCATCGGCGAGCTCGAGGGGATGTGCCCTGTGAGCTCCAACTGGGGCAACTCACCAGTTCTGGCTGGCCGTTGGCGACTGCGTTACACGTCGTCCAAGACTTTCGCGAACAACCTGGGCCTCACTGGCTATGCGCGCGACCTCGCGGGCGTCTCGACGCCGGCCACGTTCATGCGCGTACAGACGCAATTCAAGCGGCTCGTGTATGAAGAGACGCTTGCCTTTGAGAAGGGCTCGCTTGCCGCCATGTTTGGAAAGTTTTCCAACGCCGAGACTGTACAGGTTGAGTGCCGGTGGTCGGAGACGCGCGAGGGTGCCATGGCCGTCGAATCGCAGCTCGTCGTCGTCGGAAGCAACAGCTGGCAGCCGGCAGACCGGCAGGACAAGGCCGTGCGAGCGCTGGGCGCGGCGCGGCCCGTTTATCTCGACGAGGAGCTGCTCGTCATGCGGTCGCAACCTGACTACATCGTGTGGGTGTTCACCAAGCCTTGAAGTGTATTGTTGGACTTCGTTTTTCATTTCATAGCTCAAACTTTTGCCGCGCTCTCGTCGGGCGCCCGGAGAAAGAGGACCTTGCAGTCAGGACCGTTCTGAGCGTTGCGCACATCATGGCGCAGACAGCGGCGACTATCCCGTGAGTTGCTGCCGTCCGCGCTTCGCCCTGACCTGCGCGTGCAGAGTTCGTGGATGGCCACCGGCACACGAAGCGACGCGTGCACTCTGGGGCTCCAAGCGGCTGAGCGCACGCAGGGCCTTGCGCAGTGCCTTTGATGTGCCTGCGCGGCCCATGACTGCTGCTCCCTTCGTCTGCACAGAGGTGGACCGGCTGCCGACATCAAGGTGACGACGTCTGACCTGCGCGGCCAGGTCGGCCGCATCCAGAACCAGGTGAAGGAGATCCAGGAGGTGGTGCGCATGTACTCATCCACCACAGGCCCGCGACGCGTGCGCCGCTCCAAGATGGACGTGATGAGCCAGGAGGTGCAGGACACCAACCCGTATTCGCGGCTGATGGCTCTCAAGACCATGGGCGTCGTAAAAAATTACGAACGCGTGCGCGACTTCAGCGTGGCCGTAATTGGTATCGGTGGCGTCGGAGTGAGCCTTGTTGAGATGCTCACTCGTTGCGGCATCGGCAAGCTCATCATCTACGACTACGACACCATCGAACTCGCTAACATGAACAAGATGTTCTACCGACCGGAGCAATCGGGATGGAACAAAACGATGGCTTGCCGCCACTATTGCTCGGAGCTCAATCCGGACACTACGTTCGAGGTTCACAACATGAACATCGCGACCGACGAAAACCGGGCCAAGTTCAAGGAGACACTCGCTTCGGGTTCGCTTGACCGCAAGGGCGCGGTGAGCATGATCGTCGGCTGCGTGGACAACCTGGAGGCGCGGCAGCTCATGGAACAAGTGAGCGAGGAGCTGCAGGTTCCGTTCATGGACGCCGTCGTCGCCGACGACGCCATGTCGGGATCGGTGCAGCTCATCATTCCAGGGCGCACCGGCGGCTTGGAGGCGGCGCCCATCAAGTCGCATATGCAGAAGCGACCTGGAACGTGCCCCGCCTCGCTGCCGACCACGGATTCGATCATTGCGGGCATCACAGGCCAGAACGTGCTCAAGTATCTTCTTGGTTTCGGCGAGGTGGCCTTCCTGATTCAGTACAATGCGATCACCAATGACTTCCAATCACGTATGACCTACCCGGACCCACGCAAGGCGAGCGCCGTGCCGGCGACGCCGGGGGCATGAGGACAGCAGCGGTGCGCGGAAACGACGAGGAGAGTCGCGCACCCGCGAGAAAGTTTTGTGTCAGGCTCCCCAGGGCCATGTTCTTCGTTGGCCCCCCCCGCCCGCCTGTAGCTCTAGTCGTGTTTGAGTCTGCACATCCCTAACGCGGTAACTCGGGCGTGCAGTGCCGAGCCGCAAACGAGACTGTAATTGCAATCAGCGTCTCTGCGTAAGCGTAGGAACCTAAGTCTTTTCCAGAAGCAGCGCGTCGCATGCAGTGCTGGATCGTGCGTGCGTTGCGTGCGTGCGTGCGTGCGTGCGTGCGTTGAGCGGCGCCAGCAGTCCTCTGCTCGATCATCCAGCTGGCCATGAGCGCACACGAACGCGAAAGGGCCGATGAGCGCGATCGTGAGCGCGACCGCGACCACGGGCATAACCGTCACCGTTCGCGGCACCGGCGGTCCCATTCCAGGGATCGTGATCATGCTGACCGCAGCCGGAGCAGGGAACGAGACATCCCTCATCGCGAGACTGAGATCAGGCGAGCACTACCTGATGAAGAGAGCGACGACGATGAAGACGGGCACTCTCACACAAGTCGACAGAAACTGCCGCAGCGCGGCGCTCCGCCGCCAATGGGAGCACGGCCGCCAATAGGTGCGCCCCCGCCAATAGGTGCACCGCCGCCAGTAGGAGCGCGGCCGCAGATGGGAGCGCCACCCCCAGTCGGTGCGCCGCCACCAGTCGGTGCGCCACCGCTCGGAATGCCACCGCCAGTGGGCGCACCGTCACCGATGGGTGCACCGCCAAGTATGAGCGCTCAGGTACCGGCGGGATCACATGTACGTAGCGACGCAGCGCCCTCTCCCGCTGTGCCAGCTGCAGATGGCTCCACGTCGGCCGCAGCCGCAGCCGCGACGTTTGACAACGGCGGAGACGACGATGAGCCAAGTGAGGATCTTGAGGCGAAGATGATGGCGGAGATTATGGGCTTCTCGGGATTCGACTCGACGGCCGGAAAAGGGGTCGATGACCCGCGCTGCAAGATGGAGGGTGTGCATCACAAGGAGCAGCGCCGCTATCGCCAATACATGAACCGGCGTGGTGGCTTCAACCGGCCGCTCGATGCCGTATGATGCCGTGTCGCGTACATGATGCATGGAGAGTATATATGAGTAACCTGTCTGCGCGTGTACTCACTGTAGTCATCACTGCCGCATGTTGTCCACCACCGATTAGGAAAGTCAGACGTCCTTCCAGACGTCCTCCGAGTCTTTCGCTTGCTGTTTTTCGTCTATGTTTCCGGAAAGCCGTGGGAATAGCTTAGGACTTTAAGGCTGTGGCTTCGCTGCCTTTCGATTGGGGGCTTAACAAGTTGTTCTCATGATCTCATCAGATCTCAACATCTCGAAAGACCTCCTCGTTCCGACGCAATGTCGATTACCTTGCGCGCGTCGCTACTGTTGCTGCATGGCTCGGCTACAGCCTTCGAGCTGGGCGTCGTTACACAATTCGGAGCCGCGCGTGGCATGTGCCCGCGCGCAGCTGCGCCCTTCATGGTCGCCGCTAAGGATGTATTCGGCCAGTACTACGAGGCCTCGCCACCAGTCCAGAAATCTATGCGAACGCTGCCCGCGCCCATCGCCAAGGTGGCGATGGGTGGGCTCGTTGCCGTCAGCGGCATGGCTGGTTTCGCGCTAACCCCGTCGAGGAGGATCCCCGTCAACGCTATCGGCGGCGTCATCACGGCCATTGGCGGAAACGTTGCTCGCAAGCGCCTGTTGGCTGTGCGCCAGAAGGCAGCCATCCCGGCCGTCGCTGCACTCTTGTCCGAAGGCTTGGCCAAGGCGACCCCGGAAGGGCTCGCCGCAATCGCCGCCGAGTACGACGTGCCAAAGAAGGAGTTCCAGTCGCAGCTTGCCGAGCTCTACCTCATCTACATCAGCGCATGCCTCAACGCACACGCTGTGGAGACGAGCGAGCTCTCCGATCTGCTCCGACTGCAGAAATTGCTTCGCCTGTCTTCGGCGCAGGTGGGTGGGCAGATGTTCGCGGCTGCCCGCCAGCTCTTTTCGCGTCACCGCGCGTACCTCGAGGACACGGAGCCGAACGACTCGAAGCGCCTTCTAACCAAGTTCGTTTTCCTTGCTGAGCGCGTCCTCGCTGAGGACGAGTCGCCTGAGGGGTACAAGTACGAGGTGCTGCGGTTGCAGAAACTCTTCTCGCTCACTGTTAAGGAGTGGCGCGCCATGGCGGAGGACGCCGCTGTCCCCTTCTATGAGAAGGCGCTCAACTCTGCGGTGATGGAGGCCAAGCCAGTAACGGCGGAGCAACTTGCGGCAGTGCGCGCCTCGCTCGGCATTGCCGCGAGCTGCGCGGACCGCATGCACGCAGACATCTTCAAGCGGAGCGTGTCGACGGCGCTGAGCTCTGGCAGGCTTTCCGATGCAGACAAGGATCGGCTTGCGGCGATACAGACGCTTCTTGAGATGAGCGACAGCGCGTCCTCGGAGAGCCTGCGGGCACTCACCGCCCCGCTGTACGCGACCACCTTCGAAAAGGTGCTCGGCAAGATTGGCGAGCTCGAGGGCGAGGTGAATGAGCGCATGAGCGCGCAACTCGCGGGCGAGCTCACGCTTCGCCAGCAAGAGCTCCTCCTGCAGCTTGCCGATACGCGCCCGGTCGAGGCGGTAGTGCTCAAGAAGGTCGCCAAGGCGCGCCTCGACGAATCTCTCCAGTTCTTACGTGCGTCAAACCTGCCCGCGAGCCTCAAGAGCGTGCAGTCGCTCGTGAGCTTTTGCGCCCGGCTCGCCAACTTCCTCGTCTCGATCAACCGTGCCGAGGGCGATGTGGACGCGGCGATCGCCACGCTCTTTGGTGGCATCAAGGGCGAGGTCAAGCAGAGCGAGGTCCTCGGCTTGTACCGCGCGCTGCTGCTCCACTTCCTCGAGGACCTCAAGGTTGACGCCGCCGATGCTGCCACTCTCGACCGCCTCCGTGTGATTCTCGGGCTGCAAGCGGCCGAGTCCGCCTCCATCTACCAGGCTGCGGCGGGTCCCCTCTTCCGCGCTGCGCTTCAGAAGGCGGTTGAGGGCTCCAAATACGGAGTCGAGCAGAAGGCGGCTATCGAAGCGTCGCTCACCGACCTCGCGCTGCCAGCGAGCGTGACGCTCTCCATTTCGATGGACGTGTACTCGGCGAAGCTGCGCAGCATCGCTGGCGCGGGCAAGCTCATGGAGGAGGAGTCCACAGCTGGCCTGAGCAGCCTGCGCAACTTCCTCGGACTCGAGATGGCGAACGTGCAGGCTCTCCACGAAGAGGTGTGCGGTCCCTCGTACCGCGACTCGGTGCGCCAGGTGATGAGCACGGCGGGCGCCATCCCTGACGAGTACTTTGAGGGGCTGAACACGCTTCGTGAGCGGCTGGGCATTTCGGAGGCGTCGGCCAAGCAGAGTTTCGCCCTTGAGGTGACTGCCAAGATGAAGGAGTTTGGCACCAAGGCGGTGAACGCGCTGGCGGAGAAGATGAATGGCCCGAAGGAGGCGTCCAAGGACGGCAAGGGCTCGATGAACATGGCGGCGGGAGCCTCGTTCACGACCGAGCTGCTCAACCTCGTCGACTTTGCCGTCGCCTCCAAGGCCATCGTCGTGGAAGACGGGAAGACCCTGGGCGTCGGCGCCAACCTCCGCGGCGAGCTCTCCGAGCTCGCGCTACGGGAGTTGTATAAGAACTACCTCGCCGAGGCGTTCTCGGGCGCGGAGGCGTCCACGAAGAGCAAGATCTTTGAGTCGCTCGACAAGCTCTCCCTCGTGCTTGGGCTGACCGACGGCGAGATCAACGCCATCCACAACGAGATCGGCTCGATGATCTATCGCCAGTACATCTCGAAGGCGCTCGTCAAGGGACCGCTCGGCAAGGAGGAGGTCTCCTTCCTGCGCTCGGTCAAGGATACGCTTGGCATGGACCAGTCGCTCTGCGATGAGCTCGTGCGCGAACAGCAAATGAACCGCGTTTCGAACCTCATCGAATCCATGTTCGAGAAGGACCAAGTGCGCGTGGAGGACGTGCGCACGATGCGCGACACGGCAGCGCTCTTCGATGTGGACTTGCTCACCGACTTGCAAGTCTCGAGGATCAAGCTTGAGCGCTTCTTCAATGTGGAACTCGAGGCTCTGCTTGAGGATGGCGAGATCAAGAGTGACGACATGAGCAGCCTCGAGGAGCTTTGCGAATCGCTGCAGATCGGCGAAGAGCGTGCAACTCAGCTACTCTCGGAGCTCGTGCAGAGGAAAATCTCGGGCGGCGTGCTGCAGGCCGCCGCGATGATGCGTGGTGGCGCGACGAAGGAGGTCATGGAGCAGCTCAAGAGCGTCCTCAAGTGTGCGGCGGTGCTTGATGTCCAGGCCAAATGCTCCGTCTCGGCCAGCGAGCGTTCCGAGCTGTACATGCTCTTTCAAGCGGGGCAGCTCAGCGGCGGCGGCGACAACGTCGAGCGCCAGGCGCAGCTCGAGCTGCTCAAGTCTACCTTGGGCCTCACCGGCGCAGGTGTGCTTGCGTGAGCGAGTGGGAGCTTTGTTTACTGGATCGGGAAGGTGGGGCGTGACGCCCAGGACAGTACGGGAGAGTGACGTGTCTGGACCGAGATCACGATGTATGCACGGGTCGGCACGGTGTACAGAAGACACGACAGGTCGTGGGTAGCGGAGGACCACACTCCCGGGCAATCATGGAATGGAACCTACGGTCGCGAACGATCGACGCGAACGACGGACCGGACGTAGGGTCGCGCGGTAAGGTTTGCGTCTCGGAGCTTGCCGGCACGCGGCAGCAGGCGCGCCCGCCGCCGACGTCCGAGTAACGTCCGAGCCGCGGTCCCGCGGTCGACGAAGTCGCGGTAAGGCCGTAAGGGGCTTTAGCCGCGAAGGTACAACGGTCCACCGCTATATCAAATTTTATTAATGTATGAATCGGGAGAGTAAGCTCTTCTAAGCACGGCTCGGACCACGGACGGCCCCGGCCCCCGCGCGGCGCCGGGTTGGATGCATTTTGCATAGCGACGTCTGTGGTCGCGCGGCACCCTCCGGCCACCGCGGGGTCCGGGCAACCATGCGAACTGCATCGCGCGCGGAGGCCTCACCCCGCTCAGCGAGGCCGAGGGCCTCAGGCGGACACGGCCTGAGGCGCACGGCTCAGGCCTCAGCGCTTCAGGCCCGGACGCCGGAGCCGGCGGAGGACGCCGGTCGCCGCGCGAGCCGGTCCGCATGCGCCGTGCTCTTTTCGCACGTCTCCGCACGTAGTACTCCGCACGCATCATCTCACGCATCCTCCTCCTATCCTCCTCCACCACAGGTCGCGCTACTCCTACCATCTCATCCCTCATGACATCGGCGGGGACATATCATCTCTCATGCATGCCGTCCCACAAAGATGCGGCCTAGTACGCTCGGTCCATCCTGCATCCTCCCACCATCGACAGGAAAGGGGCCGCCAGCTCACGCGCCGGGCTGCATGGATGCATGGACTTACCCAGCCCCGGGCATTGGACGAAGGCATATGGCACGGCCAGGAATGTTGAGGAGATCACGACTTGCTGCCGACGTACCCATGGATTCGTCAAGATTCAGACTTGCTGAGTAGCTTTCGCTGGATCGCCTTTCGCTGGACCTTTCGTTGACTTGACGGTGCACTTGCCGAGGCAGCATTCTTTGCGTGCGTAGTAGCCGAGGCCGAAGAGGGCTATTGTACTTCCGATGGCCGCGACGATGATCACAATGATGATTTCTAGTTGGGTCGGCTCGTACGTTGGCGGCGGTGGCGCCGGGGGTGGTGAGATGGCTGTGACGAAGGGTGGGGTGACGACCGCGAGCACGGAGACCGAGGCCCCGCCGGCGATGGTGACGCCCGCGAGCATGTTGGTCGCGCTGGTCGTTGAGCTCAAAAGCGAGGCCATCGTCGACTGCAGCGAGGCTGACGTGTCTGCGAGGGTTTGGATGGTGCATTCTGCGATGACGCTGCCAGCATAGACAGTCACGTCCACCAACGACTGGTCGACAGATGTCTTGTTCGCGAGCGCGAGCTTCATCTGGTTCTTCACAGTCGGGGTGAACGAGGAGACGTCGCCGGATAGCGATAGGGTGAATGCAACCTGAACCACTGTAGGCGGCCGCGGCGGTGGCGACGGGGGGGGTGGCGAGGGCGAGGGCGGCGGTGGCGAGGGTGGGGGTCGCAGCGGCGCGGGCGACGGTGGACGCGCGGGAAGGGGCGGCGGCGGCGGGCGAATAAGACGAGGCCCGCAGTCCAGGCAGTTGGTGCCGAGCCCACAGTTGGACCACTCGGCGCCAGGGCCGCCGTCGCTACACGCCCCGTAGCCCGCAGTCGGACATGTGTTCGTGCAACGCCACTCTCCAGGAGTAGGTGGAGGCGATCGTGTAGGCGGCGGCGGCGATGGTGAAGGCGGTGGCGGCGATGGTGGCCTAGGTGTCTGGGCAGCGACCAACGCCTTCTCCTGCCCGAGCATTCCCATGATCAATAAAATAGACCGTCTTTGATCTCGTGCCCGAAAAATGCCCGCGACGTGTGGTGACCTCATCGTCTTCGCGCCGTCGTCCACAGCGTGCTGGGCCTCGCTGTGTTGAAGGCCAAACATCTCTTCCGCTCTGCCATAACACATTGGACACTTGCTCAACCGGACTTGACGAGGTCTTCACACCAACAAGTCCGGGTTGAGCTCGCAAAACATTTGCTCAACCCGGACTTAGCAAGGTGTGAATGAGCTCAACCCGGACTTGCGCTAGTCCAACGTCACAAAATAAGTCCGGGTTGAGAAATGTTTTTCGCTTCTCAACCCGGACTTGATCCGATGGTGTGAAGACCTCCCCAAGTCCGGGTTCGGGGTTGAGCATATGTTTTTTCGAGGCTCAACCCGGACTTTGTGAGTGTGAATCAGTGACCCAAAACGAAGAAAATTTCGTTTGTAGAGTCCGAGATACGCGATAGCTCGATGACCCGACCCCTAAACCCAAACGGGCCGGCCGGTCACATATGTGTGTTCATACCATAATCGGTCGACCGGCCCGTCCCGCGTCCCGACTTTTGTGTGTTGATATCATCTTCTATTAAGATGACAAAATTTATATCTTCTATTAACCCGACAAATTATCATTCGCGAGCACGCACCAGAACATTCTTGGCGGCCTTATTGCGCGGCGGAGTGATGGCCGCGGGCTCTTGCTCGGAGTGCAAGGGTGCCTTTGGCGCCCCCGGAAAGGACGGCGCGTCACGGTGACTTAAGGGCGGCGCGTCACCAAAGTCTACGTCGGCAAACTTGGCACTTGCGATGTCGTCATCATCCAACTGCTGCCCGGTCAGGCTGCGACGGCTCCAGTCGCCGAGCTCGACGAGGTTTGGACGCCCGCTCCCGCTCGAAGCGCTCTTTGCACCAACCTCACGCTGCTCCGGCAACACTTTCGGCGAGGAAGGGGCAAAGGTGCCCCATTGCGCGGCTTGCATGGGGCTCCCGTTGTGGCAGGAGAGGACTACGTCGCCAGGTGACGACGGTTTGGTGATCAGTTTGCTGCCGGCCTCCGAAGCCGCCGACGAGGGATCGGCGCGGCCACGGCGCAGCTCAGCCCGCAGCTCGTTGGTCAGCTGGGGCTGCCGGTGGACTTTGGGCGGCGGCAAGTCGTGGATGTAGTCGATGGCCATTCGAGCTGCCACGCGTGGGTGCACCGGCAACGATGCGCGCACGTAGCGCTCGTAAGAGAACCAGCAAAAGCAACCACCTACGCAAATCAGCAAGAAAATCCCGATGGAGCTGGCAATGATGATGTACTCGAGCGTCATGCCACGCACAGATATGAGTGCACCTGTGCCCGTCGAGCCACCCGTCTCGTTCCGCAACGGAGCCGGAGCGACGACGGAGGTCTCGTCCACGTACCAGGGGGGTGGCAAACTCGGCGACGGTGGCGAAGCTGCGACGTCAAAAAGCTTTCGGCCGTTCGACGCGTTGCCGTCAGCAAGCATCGTGCAGTTGGCGGGCAAGCCACGGTGGCACCCAGCCAGGCTACCCACGTCAAACTGCCAGTGGACACACATCGCGTCGGCGCAGCAGCGCGCGCGGCAGAGCGCAGGCGTTGGCGCCGCAAGGTCGAGCATCAAGCCAACACACGTACGAGCTTGCTCGTCCCAGAGGCAGCTCACGCCGTACGCAGGAGAGCCGTACGCAGGAAGCGGCGGGACCCGAGGTGGAGGCGGCGCGGGGAACTCGACGCAGTTCCACCAGAGATCACAGGTGTGTCGTGGCGGAGGCCTTAAGGGAGGCGCGGGCGGCGAAGGTGGCGCGGGCGGCGATGCGGGCGGTGTTGGTGGGCGTGGTGGCGATGGCGGGGGCGACGGCGGGGGCAACGGCGGCGGCGGCGTGGGTGGCGGCGGCAACGGTGGTGGCGGCCGCGGGCTGAGCATGTAGCACGAGCCGTCGTCGCGGTTGGCGACGGGGTTGTAGTTGAAAGCACCAGGAGCCATGCAGCCACCGACGGCTGCGACGCACGAGCCGTCATCAGTGTTAGCATCGGGGGATAAGTTTATCGACGTGTTGGAGGTGCAGCCCGTGATCACGAAGATGCACGAGCCGTCATCGACGGTGGCCTGCGGGTTGAAGTTGACCGTCGGCGGATGATTGGAGGTGCATCCAGCCGAGCGGAAGATGCAGCTACCGTCGTCGAGGGTCACATCTCCTGGATAATTCTCTGCAAGCGGATGCGTGCAGCCTAAGATTGCGTAGGTGCATAGGGTACCGCGCGAAGCCGAGGGGTTATAATTGGAAGCGGACGGGTCCATGCAGCCCGAGACGGCGCACCGTGAGTTGTCAGTGGAGTCGGGGGTGTATGCTGAATCCGTAGAGTCGGTGCACCCGGGCACGCTGTAGCTGCACGTGCCCGCAAGATGCAGCTGGGTTGTCGCGTCGTAGTTAATGGCAGTCGGCGACCTGCAGCCGCGCCGCACCTGGCTGACCTGCAACTGCCGGCCATCCGCTTCGCGCGTTGCTTCCAGCCGCCGCCCACCCGCCAAGACGCAGGATCCATCATCGAAGTTCGCGGATGGGTTGTAGCTGCTCACGGTCGAATCAGTGCAACCACCCACCAGGCAGCTGCCGTCATTTATGGCGGCGACGTTTCGGTAATTGTCCGCTGCGGGGTTCGCACAACCGACGACAGCATACCCATTTCTGGCCGTGCAGAGGCTGACGCAGTTCGACGACGCGTTTGCACCCGCAGCGGCACACGTAACGGTGCAGGGGAGAGGAAGGCAGCTGCCATTGTTGTAGGTGGCGAAAGGCTGATAGTTGGGCCGGCCGACGACCGTGCAGCCGCCAATGCTGCAGTTGGAAACGACGTTAGCCGCAGCTCGGTAGTTGTCCGCGATCAAGTTCATGCATCCCGGATACCTATGCGAGCACGGCCCGGAAATAGTCGCACTCGCGTCGTAGTTGAGCGCTCGAGGGTCGGTGCACCCCCTGTACGCGCACGTGCCGTCGTTGACGTTGGCAGCAGCGCGAAAGTTGTACGCCGCCAAGTCGGTGCACCCCGGGACAGGCATGATGCACGAGCCGTCATTGTACGTGGCTTCGACGTCGAAATTGAGTGCGTCAGAAAACGGACAGCCGGGCAGAAGGCAGCCAATATTGACCACCGCCAGCACGTCGAAATTGAACGCACGGCTGTCCGTGCAACCTTGCGGGGGCGGTGAGGGTGGTGGCGGCGCGGGCGGCGGCGAGGGCGGCGGAGGCGAGGGCGGTGGGGGTGATGGGGGGGGCGGACAGGGTGGGGGCGACGACGGTGGCGGCGAGGGCGGTGGCGACGGGGGCGGTGGCGACGGAGGGGGTGGCGACGGAGGCGGTGGCGAGGGCGGTGGCGAGGGCGGCGGTGGCGAGGGTGGCGGAGGCAGCGGTGCCTTGTCGGGTGGATACGGTGGTGGTGAGGGCGGGGGCGGTGAAGGTGGTGGAGAAGGTGGTGGGCGTGGCGGCGGCGAAGGGGG
>Ga0210240_100141_pt1 | contig 54063 bp, 38 predicted proteins | sample ChrtobMetP5a_4mM_FD_155463 | JGI IMG/M metagenome (GOLD analysis project Ga0210240, IMG submission 155463) | Chrysochromulina tobin associated microbial communities from unialgal haptophyte culture, Seattle, Washington, United States - P5a_4mM | ecosystem: Host-associated > Algae > Haptophytes >...
AAGAGGATGACCCTGACAGTGTACCATGGTGCATTGTGATCCCCTGAGTGTGCTCTACACGTGGGTATGTCGCATGCTGTCAGATCGTGACGTTTCAAAAAGTCGATTTTTTGGGCTGACCCCTCTATCTGCTCTCTGGTGGTGGTGCGCGAGCTGCGACGTCGAATGATGACCACTGAGGCTGTCGACAGCTCTGCGGCGGCAATAACTACGTTTATCGTGGAACACGATCTGGGTCCTGGGTGTGAACTCTGATGTGACCTTGAGTGTGAAGAGTTTCACTGTTAACAAAAGAGCCCCAAAGAGTGAACTGCACGTCCGTGTGCTTTGTAGGCTGATCACGCTTGCGCCAACGACGACGCGAGTGAGCTCTGAAGCTGCTGCTCGGCCTCTAGCAACTTTCTGATCCGCGATCGCTTCGCGTCCGGCGCGCCACCCGCGGCCGCCTGGCCTACGCGTCCGACGAAGCCTGCGAGCGACGTCGAAAGGTCGGACCGTGCAGCGGTTGCCGCGCGCGCTGCGCCCTGGCCTGCGCCGGCGCCGGGCAAGGCTGCAGCGGCGCGCTCCGCCATGCCGCCCTGGCGGCGTCGGCGGATGGCCGCGGGCGTCTCCGCCGGTGCCTGGAGCTGCTGCAGCACGGCGAGCCTCTCCCGCGCTGTCGCTCCCGCTGCGCATGCTCCCGTCCTCGATGGCTCCGTGCGGTTCCTTGCCGCCGTCGGCTCCGTGCCGCCGCAGCACGCGCGCGCCGTGCTGAGCAGTCGCTCGCGAGGCAGCCGCTTCGCACCTCGCACCGTCGCCACGGTCGAATGGAGTGGGCGAGTGGAGCTGCCTTGACGGCTACTCGAGCCGCGCACCATGGTGCTCTCTCGACGGCCTCGGGATTTCGCAGCGCCCAACTCAGCGCCCTCGTCGACAGACCGAGTGGCCTCTGCGACATCAAAGTCGAGTGCCTCGTCGTCTGCATCGTCGTCCTCCGCCCGAAGAGCCTCTTCGTCCTCTGTGTGGCCACGCATCGTATCGAGCGCCCCCTCGGGCTGCTCCTCGTCGTCGTCGTCGCCGCCGCTGTAGTCGTCGCCGTCCACCTCCTGCTCGCCCTCTTCCTCGTCATCAGACAAGGTGGCCCACTCGTAAGCATGGGCTGCCGCCGCCTCCGCCGCCTCCGCCGCCTCTGCCATCTCCGCCGCCTCTACAGCCTCTGCCGCGAGGCCCCACGCCGAGATGGTCCTCGCTCCTCTCACCTCCGCCTCCTCCGCCTCCATCGCGGCTTCGTCTTCGGACTCCTCCCGAACGGCGAGCGCCTCCGCAACGTCGGGGTCCGTCTCAAAAAACTCTTTGGCAAAGTGCGCGCCCTCTTTGGTCCTCGCCTCCATAGCCGCGCGCTCCGCCTCTGCCATCCTACGCGAGCGCGGCCGGTCGGCAATGGCGAGAAGACGCTCGTTCGGGTACGCAATCGCCTGGGCGGAGGAGGGAAGCGTCTGCAGCGGTGCGCGCGCCAGCGTCTGCCGCTTGGCGATGCCAGCAGCCGTGCTCGCACTGCTGGATACCTCAGCCTCATCGACGAAACGCACGGATTGACGAAACGCACTGCTGGACGCCTCGGTCTCCGACGAGGCACTGCTGTAAGTGTCGGCAGCAGCGGGCGCTTCAGCGTCGTGAGCGAGCGACTGGAGTCGGAGCTCGTCCTCGTTCCAAGGACGGCGCGGATGGAGCGCATGCTCGAGGGAGTGGAGAGCCTCCGCTTGGAGCGTGCCGCCTGAGCGAAGGGCGCTCGTGAGCCGCCCGAGCTCCTCCATGCGCGCCGTGCCGAGCGAGGCCGAGTGCGCGCCGTACCGGGCGAGAATGCTCGGCTGCGCCAGACCAGTGGGCGCGCCTGGTGCAGACGCGGCGCGGGCCAACTTGTCGTGAGCGTCCTCGACCTCATCGCGTGCGGCCGTGCGCAGCTGCTCGAGCTCACTCAGGCACGTCGCGACGAGAACCTCGCTGGCCCTTGCTGCTTCGACCTTTCGAGCTACCTCCGTACCCATCGAGGGGGCGCCCACCATGGCGCCCATGGAATGAACGGCGGCAGCGGTTGTGCTTGCGGTCGGAGGCGCTATGGTGGGCGCTGTGGCAGTCGGCCGAGGCGGCAGTGGAGTCGCGTAGACGCCCGTGGCCTGCGAAAGCGCCTCGCGATAGGACACCCGCGACAGCTGCTCACGCAGGGAGACCCCGGAGGCTGCGCAGAACGGGGCGGCCGCGGACATGGCAGTGCTGCGGGCGGCGGACGGAACCGCCGAAGCCGGAGCCCCATGAGCTTCGGGCGCGTGGGAGAGCACGTCGGCTTGGGCGTCGTCCCGGGCGTCGTCCCGGGCGTCGTCGTGGTCGCTCGACGGGGCGGCGGCGGCGGCGGCGGCGGCGGCGGCGGCGGCGGAGGCGGCGGCGGAGGCGGCGGCGGAGGCGGCGGAGGCGGCGGCGGCCTTGCCGTCGGCGATGGCGGCGAGGATGCGGTCCGATCCCTCCGCGATCACCTCGAGAGAACGCGAGGGCATGTGCGGGAGCAAGGGGTGCCACGGCGGGTTACGGCGCTCGTAGCGCAGCTTGCGCACCTGCTCGGAGAGCGAGGCAGTCCATGGTCATCAGGGGTCATCAATGGTAATCAGTGATCATCAGTCATCAGCGCACCTGCTCGGAGAGCGATGCGTTCGTCTGAGTGAGGGCGTCATTAGCCGCACTCAGCGAGTTCACTCTTCCTTGGAGCTCCGCCGCCTCCTCGCGGGAGATCTCGAGCTCGAAAGCGAGCTTCGCCGCCCGACGTGACGGCTCGTCGTCGTCGCGCGTGCGACCGCCGTAGACCGCGCGGCGCTCGAGCTCCGAGCGTGCGGCGTCGAGCTGCTTCTCGAGATCACTCACCTGGAGCTCGAGCTCATACGCGTAGGCCTCAAGTTCACTCGTCACCTGGCGGAGTGTGCTCACCTCCTCAGCCAGCGCCCCGGCGTGCCTGGCGGCGCTCGCGTTCGCTCCTCCATGCGCCGATACAGCGCCGCCGTACCGGTACGGGTGTGCCGAGTCGCTCATCGAGTGGTTGAGTCCGCTGCCGCTCCACTCAGAGCGCTGCTCCGGTCGGTGGCCGGGGCGGCGCTCGGCGAGGAGGAGCGCGGCGGTGGCGGACTCGTACTCGTCGGCGGAGGGCGACGACGACTCGCCCTCCCTGCTCTCATTCCGGCGTTCCCATTCCGCGCCCTCCCGCACCCAAGCGTCGAGGCGGGCGGCCACGCTGCCGCCCCTGCCGCCGCCGCCGCCGCCGCCGCCGCCGCCGCCGCCGCCGCCGCCGCTTCCGCCGCCGCCGCCTTCCCGAGCTCCCCGCGGAGTCGTCTTCTTTTCGCTCGAGGCGCGGGCACGCCGACGCACGCCCGCCAGCCACTGCTCCGCCACAGTCTTGCCACCACCGGCTGGTGAGCGTGGCACCATCCCGGCAGTCGAGGCGCCCAATACGGCGCCAGCTGCCTCGGCGGCGGCGCTTGCGGCGGCGCCTGCGGCCGACCCCTCGTGTGCCGTGTGCAGCGACGGGAACTTTCCATCCTTGCCGATGGCATCCTTGAAGCGCATGGCGCGCAGCTGCTTGCCCTGCTGCTCACACGTGAGGCGCAGGCGCGCGAGCTTCTCCTTCTCGGCCGCCGCCTCGTCCTGCACCTCCTTGAGCTCGCGCTTCAGCGTCGCCACCTGATGAGGGAGGCAATCAGAGGTCGTCAGAGGCAATCAGAGGCAATCAGAGGCCACCGTGAGTTCGCGCTTCAGCGTAGCCACCAGCTGCTCAGCACCACGCCGCTTGCTCTCAGCGGCCGCGCGTTTCAGGCCTTCCTCCTTGAGGAGGTGGCGAGCCCTGGCCGCCTCGGCCTTGTCATCCTTCTCGTCCCTGTCCTTGTCCTTGTCCTTGTCCTTGTCCTTGGAAGCACGCCGCTCCTGAACACTGCCACGGAGGGACTCGAGCTCGGCGAGCAGCAGGGAGCGTTCGGCCTCCCACTCATCCGCCATGCCCTGGCGTGCGGACGCCCACAGCTGCTGCCGCTCCTCCGCCTCGCGTCGGAAGCGAACGACCTCCTCCGCCTGCCGCCGGTAGCGCTGCACCTCCTCGTCCTTCTCCTCGAGGAGGCGCTGCAGCCGCGCGGCGCCCGTGGCGGCGGCCGAGGGAGTGCCTGGTACCGAGTTCGGGAGGAACGCAGCGGCGACATCGCGCATTCTTGTCGTCGCCGGCGACGATGAGGCGCGAGCCTCACGGGCCGCTCCGAGTGTCAAGGTCCGGCCCCGGCCCTCGTGCGAATCTCCCTGCCGGCTCGAGCCTCCGACCTCTCTGCCATTGTCGGAGGGATGGCCCATCGTGGACGCCGCCTCCTCCATCAGGTGGCGATGGCACGCGCCCCACCGACGGTCCGTGCTGCGTCGGCCAACGCCTGCAGCTCCGCCCACGACGGCGCCACCTTCCTCGGCGGCACCCTCCTCGGCGGCACCTTTGTTGGTTTCGTCACCATGCTGTACGTCGTCCTCATCGGCAGCTGCACTCTGCCCCGCCGCGGCCGCCGGCGAATCCCTCTGCTTGCGCACCGCCAGGCGCTCACGCACAGACAGTCGCGTGCGCCGCGTGTTCGGCTGGTTCGTCTCGAGGCGCGACTTCAGACTACCGGTGAGGCGCGCCGGCTTTGGATGCCCTGCCGGCGGCGCTGCCGCTGCCTGCGACGCGACGCCGAAGTTGCGTGCGCTGGCGGCACGCGCGGCGATCACGAGGGCGCCCGGCGCTGCCTCTTTGCACTCCTCCTCCGCCCCGGCCTCGCCCGTCACCTCGGCCTCCTCCTCCTCCTCCTCCGCCTCCTCCTCCTCCGCCTCAAGCTCGCCAGGCGCGGCCGGCCGCACGCGGGCCAGCACGGGTGTTGGCCAGCCATCGTCGAGGCGCTTCGAGGGGCGAGGCGGCGGCGGCGACTCGTCCTCCGAGTCGTCCTCCCAGCGCGGCGGCATTCGATGACGGGGCGGCGGCGGCGGCTTCAGCTGGCCGCCTGCCAGATCGTCGTCGCCTTTTGGGCGCCGTGGAGGTGAAGCCTCCTCCCACCGCGGCATAGGCGCCTTCGGAGCTGCGACAGACGCGTCCTCGTCGTCCTCGTCGGCGAACGCAGCCGTGTTGGGCACGCGGCGCACGGAGATCGCCTTCTCGCGCCGCTCGAGCTCACGCCGCTGGCGCTCGAGGGCAACGCGCTCGCGCTCCACGCCAACTCGAGCGCGCTCGAGCGCGGCTTTCTCGCCTACTTCGTGCCTTTCGCTTCTGATGGCACCGACCTCCGCCTGTGCTGCTGCCAGAGATGCCCGTAGCTCCTCGAGCTTCTCCGTCAGTTCAACCACCTTCGGTGACGGCGCTGCCTCCTCTAATCGGCGCACGGCGTCTGCCGCCTGCGCCCTCGCCACCTCAAGGTCGGCCGCCGCCTGTGCCCTCGCCACCTCAAGGTCAGCCGCCGCCTGCGCCCTCGCCACCTCAAGGTCAGCCACCGCCTGCGCCCTCGCCACCACAGCGTCGGCGAGGGCCTGCGCACTCTTGCGTGCCTCGGCGCGGGCCGCTTCGGCCGCCGCCTCAGCCACTTCAGTCGCGGCCCGCGCTGCTCTTGCCGTCGCCTCGGCCGTGCGCGTCGCATCCTCCGCCGCCATCTGTGCCGTGCGCGATTCCTCTACGGTCGCGCACAAACGCGTCACCTGATCAGCACGCTGCGCCGCCGCAGCCTCGGCCTCGGCCACCTGCGCCTGCGCCTCAGCGAGCTGCGCACGCCCATATTCCACCTCAGCCTGCACCTCAGCCGCCTGCGCCTGCGCGGTCGTGAGCGCCGCCTTCAACGCCGCGTGCCGAGCGTCTGCCTCAGCCATCGAGTGCTCGAGCGCCTCGCGTGCCTCCGTGCGCGCATAGGCAAGCGCCGCGGCCGCATCGGTCTGCGCGGCCTCGAGCGCCTCGCGCGCCTCGGCCTGCGCCTTGGCCCGCGCCTCAGCCACGTCAGCCTTGGCCCTGGCGCGAGCCTCGGCCGTCTCGGCCCTGGCCTTGGCCGTCGCCTCGCGCTGAGCACTCACCTCCTCGGCAAGGAGCTGCAACTCCTCCTGCGCCTTCTCCACCTGCATCTGGCGCGACGCCGACTCCTCTCGCGCCGTCATGAGCGCGGCGGACGCCTCGTCGACGACTTCCTTGGCGGCCTGCTCGGCAGCGCCCGCGCGGCACTCGGCCTCGAGCCGTGCCGCCTCCGCTGCGTCGAGCCGCTGACGCGTCGCTCCGAGCTCCCCCTCGAGCACCGCGCGCTGCGCCGTCGCCTGCGCCGCCTCTGCCGCGACCTCTTGGTACTTTTGGGCGACTAAGCTAGCTTTTGTGGCGGACTCACGCGCTGCGCGCGCCGTCGATTCGACGTGGGTCAGGCGCTGCAGTAACGCCTCGGCGCGATCGGCCTGCGTGCTCGCCTTCGCCTCGGCCGCCGCCACCGCCGCCGCCGCCTCCGCCGCCGCCTCCGCCGCCGCCGCCTCCGCTGCCGCGAGCCGAGACCGCAGCTCATTCACGAGGGACGCCGCCTCATCCGCCTTCGCCTCACGCTCTGCCAGCAGCCGACGCCCCTCGTCCGCCGCCTGCGCCGCCGCCACCTGCGCAGCCGCATGCTGACCCTGCAGCGCCGCGGCCTCCTTGGCTGTGAGTGCGCGAATCTCGGCGTCCTTGTCACGAAGCAGAGCATACGCCTCAGCAGAGCGTAGCTCGAGCTGGCTCTGCGCCGCCTGCCGCTCGCGCTCCGCTGACTGTGCCGACTCGCGGGCTTTGGTGGCTTCGAGCGTCGCACTCGCGGCGGCGGCCATCGCAGCACCTTGCTCCCGGCGGGCTTGCTGCGCCTCAGCCGCTGCTGCTTGGCGGGCGGCGCTCATCTCACGCAGCTGCCGCCGCACCTCGAGTAACTCGCATGCCTGGAGCTCGAGAGCCTCTGTGTCGCCCGCCGCCCCGCCCGCTGTGCCGCCCGCCGTGACGGGCGCCATGTCGGGCGCCGAGTCGACCGAGCGCGCGCCCGCGGGCGGCGTGGCGATGCGCCTGCTGGGGCTGAGGCGAGAGCCAGCCCAGCCAGTAGGGGAGCCTTCGGCCTGTGGGGAGCCTTCGGCCTGTGGGGACCCTTCGGCAGGCGACGTGTGCACGCTGGCGGCGGGTTGCGACGCCTGCTGGATGGACGCTAATGCCCGAGTGAAGCGCGGCGTCGGCGGCTCAGCGGAGGGTGGCGGGTGCGCCAAGAGGATGCCAATTGAGCCTCCCACGACGGACGCGTTGGAAAGCGCCGATGGGCTCGGCACCAGGCTTGCGGGGTCCTCAAGCGCTGCATCAAGCGCTGCGTCTGTCGCGCCTTGCACCTCCGCAGCGAAGATCGTCATGTCGGCGGCGGTCAAGGAGGCGGCAGTGCGGCCGCCCTCTTCGCCCGCCGCGTGCTCGGTCTTGTGCGCTACAGCGGTCAGAGCGCCGACCTCGTAATCCTCCATAGAGGACAGCTCGGCAGCGTCGGCATCTGCATTAGCCGCGGACACAGCGAGGTCCGCGAAGCTGTGCTCGTCGTCGATCCCGAAGCTGGTGCTCGGCCATAACGACATTGGCGGCTGACCAAGCGTCGAGCTTGATAGCGGGGGCGCTGCAGCCGCACGCGGTGGCGTGACTGGAGCCTGCGATTCCTCGCTACCAAGCCATGCGAATGGCGGGGACAAGGTCGCCCGCTGCATGGGAGCATCAGAAGCGCCTGCCACTGAGAGCGGCTGCAACCCCGCGTACGCCCACGCGAGCGAGACGCCCTGGGTGCTCGCGGGAGGCGACGACCCTGGCGTCGCCGCCCTCATCGTGGCACATTGGCGCTCGAGCTCCTGCGCCTGCCCACGGAAGTGATGCATCATGGCGGTCGCCTTCCTGGCGATGTCGTTGGCCTCTAGCAATGCTGCCTCCTTCAGCTGGAGCTCTCGCTCCGATGATTTCATGGCGGCGAGTCGCTCATTCAAGGCGGCCTCCATGGCGGCGACCTTCCTGCGCAACTGGCGGTCCTGCTCCATGATTGACCAGTGCCGCCAGTTCCAGCGCGCGGTCGGCCCCCCGCGCCTATCGGCCGCCTGTTCACACGCAGTATGTAAGGTGTGTGTTTTCTGAGCGGGCAGTAACAGTGCCGTAGCACCGGTTGTCGCGTCTGTCGAGTTAACGTTTACGCAGTCACTCCTAAACCTCGTTCGATGTGGTTGAGGATAAAGCAAACGTTTAACGTTTTACAGGGATGGTTTTGTGTATCAATCAACGTAGTGCTCGCCGCTCGCATGTCCTTCTAGTGTAAAAGGACTGAAGATCACGCATCGTAGAACGCGTCCGGCCTGGAGGCTCGAGGTCGATGGCCGCCTGGCGGATCGAGCAGAAATTGCAGTGAACCGTACTTGTAGATGGGTTCTCTTGCCGGCAACATCGGGAAGGGCCATCGACCGTCGCCGTCCTCTTCGAGCGTGTGCTTGAAGAAGGGCGGATCCCAGTGAAGGCGATCGCCGTGGGTGTTGAGGTAGTGCAGGTTGGCATCCCATCCTGCCTTGCCCTCCTGCGCTTTCAGCTGCGCCCGCATCGCAGCCCGTGCCTTTTGGCGATCCTGCTGCCTCATCATTTCCACCTGAGCCCGCCGGCAGGCCTCAGCCTCTGCGCTGGCCTGACGGTCGAGCGCCATCCGATGTTGCTCGCGTCTCCTTAACTCCACGAGTTCCCGCTCGAGCTTCTGCCTATTCTCGGTCATAGCCTTTGTCTCCTCCTCAAAGTGATGCAGCGCGTGGACACCGCTCGTGCCCGCTTTGGCTCGCTCTCGCTGCGCCCTCCGCTTCTTGTAAAAGTCATCCCAATCGCGCTCCCTCAGAACGCACACCAGATGCCTGCCCTCATTCTTGTTGCAGGCTTCTCGCGCATCGGCGTCGTCTCTCGTTGCCTTGCGCAGCTTCTCAATTTCCGACAGCGCCTTGTTGCGACCACGAGCAGACTGCGCACGCTCCGACTTCTTGGCTGCACGTCTTGCGCCCTGCACTGCCTGCCATCGATGCTTGTCTTCCGCTTGCTGCAAGCGCAGCTGCAATTCCTGTTCTTGCTGCCGCGCGAGACATCGCTCACGCAGCTCTTCGCTGGCAGCTTGTCGGCTCAGCTCTTCTTGTCTGTCTTTCATAGCGCGATGCTCCCATAGCGCGTCCTGGCGGACCACTGGCGGAGGCATTGGCGAAAAAGGAGAATACCGGTAAGTCCGTTTCTCGGCGCAGGTTCGCTCTAGAGACTAGACGCGCTCGGGGCACCTATGGGATGGCACGCGGCGCCCTTTTCCCGCGGCTCGACCTGCCAAATGCCACGTTTCATAAAACGTCACACAGACAAACAAATCTAAAACAAATCTTCCTCGACAATGCTGTTTGTGTAGAGTGTGTTACAAGAACTCCCTTACACCCTTATAACACCCTTACAATTGTAGGCTTAGCCTTACGACCCTGCCGACCATTCCACTCTTGTCTCAGCACTTAACGAGTTACCGTAACCGTTAGCGACGCGTCCCTCGCTGACGTACTTCATGCCCCCGGGGGCGCGCGTGGCGCGCAAGGCGCAACGGTGGCGCGTGTGGGGTGTTTGGGCTGGTCGCGCGAGCGCTTGCCCCCGCCCTAATCCCTAAATGCTAAAAAACACAAAAGCATAAACAGGAGGACGCGGGCGGCCCCCCCCAGGGCGCCCCCCGACAGGCGCCCCGGGCATCGGCGTTTGCACATAATGACTTAAATGAATAAATCATAATCGGCGACGGCGTGCGGCGTTTGGCGTTTTAAAACGGGCCGTTAGCGTTACCGGTGTGTGCGTGTGTAATGAGTAATCAGAAATCACGAGACGCCGTTGCCCGTTCGAGGTTCGTAGCAACCAGACCTCACACACTAGACTCACACATGAGCACACGGTAACTGACCGTCACCAGATCGCTAGGCGCAACCGGTCGGGTGATTTATTCCTTTTACCGGCCCGTCGATTAGCGACCGTGTTCGATTCACGCGAAGGATGGCGCACCATGTGGCGCACACACATCCACCCACCCTCACATCGGGATAGCTGAATCAGTGCTGAACTGAAGAAGTTGCAGAGTCCCATGGTGTAAAATGGAGGCGTGGTCTGATCATTCCACACCGCCAGGGACGCGGCGTATGCGCCTGGCCTACCCGTCCTCGGGGAGGGCTGCAGCGCGGCGGCAGGATGCGAGTTTGGTTGGAGGTCAAGTCCACGCCAACTGCTCACTTGTCCTTGTGGAAGCACCTGTCTTGTGGGAAGGGACGCACGCCGCCGCCCCGCCACGGCGTGGAGAGCTCGGCGCGCGTGAGCACAGGTGTATGGCGCGGCGTGCTGCGCATCTCCTGTGGAAGGCCGAAGGTCGTGCACGAGCGCTTCCACGCGGGGGACGACGTGGCCGAGGAAGACACCTCGGAGCGCGACGGCGAGAGCGGCGAGGGCGGCGAGTGCCCCCCGAACGAGAGGCCGGAGCTGCTCATTGTAAGGCCGGCGTGCTTCGGCTGGTTGCGTCTGATGGCGCGCCAGCGGAGCGGATGCTCCGAGTTACGCATCGTCGATTCACTCATCATGCTCGCCTGCGAAGCATGCGAAAGCTTTGGGGATGCGAGTCGATCCGGAGCCTGTGAGCGCACACATTAGGGCGAAGCGCAAGACGGGGGCAGGTTGATGAGGTCGAGGGTCTCCAACATGCCTACCGCACTGCAAGTTGAGTAGCCCGCCTGCGAGAACGCGCCGCTGCTGCCTAGCTTGTCGGCAAGGTACCGAGGAGACTTGCCGAAGCCCTCGCGCTTGGTCCAGTCCTCCATCTCGGCGACCTTTCCTGGCCACGGAATTGCCGGGCGGCCGAATGGCGGGGTGTGCCGCTTTGCGGTGATGTCGAGCGGCTGAGCCATGCGAGCAAAGAGTTCGTCATGCACCGCTGAAGGGATGGCAATGTACGGCCGGTCCGGCTGGCCAAAGACTGGCACTGGCACACCGCGGAGAGAGTAATTCGGGAAGACGCCAAATGGGCATCTACTCATTCGCGGGGAGACTCAGACTCTCGTCGTCCCTCCCGATAAAGAACGTGCAAAAGTTTTGTAACCGAAACGTCAACTTGACGCGAAAAAAGTCTGGCGCAAGGAGGTGTTGCTTGCCAATTCTTGTATGGTCTGCAGTTACATGTACTTCTTCCCTATCCCCCCCAAAATGCAAGTTTTTTTGGTGACTCAACTCTCACAAGGAGCTCTTTGTGTGGACGCGCGTGGGTCGATGGAGTTCGTACCCCACCATATCAAGCCCACGGTTGCGGGGAACATTCGCGATCACCCGGAGCCACTTGCGTGGTCACCGGCCAAAGGCGGCTGGGTGAAAGAGCAGCAGGGAAGCCCGCAGTCGTACCTACAAGCGCCACGCGAGTTCAGGACGTCGCTCGACCCCGATGCGGGCGTCAACGGCGGGTGGGGCTTTGGCGGGCGCGCGCCACTTGTCGCGGCCATGGGCGGCTACGGCGTGAAGGACAAGAGCGCCGAGACGTACGCCTACAGTGGCGCCCGCGGAATCTTTCAACAGACCGAGAAGTACGTGCCACCGCACTACATTACCGCAAATGCACATGAGTATGTGCGACCCGCGAGCGCAGTCGGCACCGAGATGGCACCTGGCACAAGCACTGCCCTCAAGGGCGGCTGGCCTACGGCGACGACGTATGGGCAGAAACCTTTTTCGCCCGGCTGGTCCATTGAAAAGGACAGCAGGCCTGTGAAGCCTCACTGGATCTCCAGGGCAAGCGCCTAGACACGTGTTGACAATCTAGCTTGTGCACAGCGACAAACAGGCAGAGAGAGAATGAGACGGAGGTCCCACACGCTCGCAGCCCTCTCTCTTGTGAGAGACGGAGGGCTATCTCATCACGAACTCGGAACTGAATCACATCATCAGCCTCACTGATGGATCGCAAGATGGATCAGCTATCAATCGCTCCTATAGATCTATACATGCGTTCAAATTGCCATAATATCGGCTGATCGTGGAAATAATTACTCGCTGTAGATGCGCTGTAGGCGAAACCGAAAGTAAATAATGGACGCACCCGATTCGCGATTGGATGCACCGTTCCAAGTATGACGCTCCAAAAGTGGCGCTACAGTTTTTCACTTATTTCACACCGTATTCTGAGCGGACAGTGCCGTAGCACCGGTTGTCGCGTCTGCGTGTTAACGTTCATGCACACTCCGCGCACCCCTAAGGGGCTGACCTAGGATTCCTACAATTGTACCCCCTTAGCACCCCTGAATCCTGCGTGGAAACATCGCGGCCGAACATGGTGTCTCGTCGTCTCGGCTGTGCGGCCGCTGATGTCGAGCGGTTGTCGAGCGGCATTGTTAGCCGCAGCAGCGCGTGCAAAGCGCGTGCCGACTCCTACGGGCGGTAGTAGAGCAGCGATCGCCGCCATCTTTCGGCAAACGGCGGATGGAGCAGACGAGGTCCTTTTCATTCGCCGACAGGAGCGTGATGGTGACCCGTGGAGCGGACACGTTGCCATGCCGGGCGGCAAGCAGGAGGGCGCCGATGCAGACGACGAGTATACCGCCATGCGCGAGGCACACGAGGAGGTTGGACTGGACCTTTCCGATGCCACCATTTATCAGCGCTTTGGCCGTCTGGTGGATGATCGCATCGTCCAATCGCGAGGGCGCTCGATGGTCACCGGTATGTTTGGGTTCGCGGTCAAAGGCACCAACTCTTGCCCGCTGCTCGCGCCGCAGGCAGACGAGGTCGCCGATGCATGGTGGGTTGATATTCAGCATCTATCCAGCAGTCGCTTATCGTGGCGCGTTGTGGGCATTGAGGAGTGGGGCTCGGTGGCGCGAAATCGGCCCTGGCTTGTCTCGCTGCTACGCGCACTGGGTTGCGACCAGGTGCAATTCGCAGCCATAGACATGCCGGCGCCGCCCGGTGCTCAGCCGCTGTCAGCAGAGGCCACGTCAGAGGCCTCGAGGTGCCCAGCCGCTCTCGGGTCGGCATCCCACAGCGCTGTTGCCGAAGGGACCAGCATCGAGGGTCGCACGCAGCTCACTAAGCAATACCAGCTCTGGGGCCTCACGCTCGCCTTCTACTCGGACTGGCTGCGCGCGAGCGGCGTTGGCCAGCCACTCGTGGGGGAAGGCGCGCCACCTGCGTTCCGTGATGCGATTGCGCCCGGCGTGCGTGGCACTGTGTTGAGCAAGCCTCTCTTCAGCGCGATCAAGTTTGCGTTCTCAAACCGTGCTGCCAAGGCTCGAGCGGCCCGTCGACTAGGTCTCTGGTGTGCCGCGGGGCTTGCGGGCATCGGGCTCGCGACGGCGGTGCTCAGGGGAGATTAAGGGGAGATCGAATGCCCCCGTTGGACCGCAATGTCGGGCTGTCGCGCCTGTCTGCACGGGTGTCGAGGCAGCCGAACCGCCGACCCCGCGTCGGGGGCGGGAGCCGGAACGCGGGCGCGGGGCGAGCGGGACCGCGCGCCGGCCGCCGCGCACCCGGCCACAGCCGGTCGCATTTTATTACGGCCGAAACTGATCATCCGAGTGTCCGCGGGTCGTGGCCGGGCGCGGCGGCTGACGTGGTCTGTGGCGCCGGCGCGACATGTTCTCTAGTAGAACAAACGATTTCAATTTTGATTTTAGATTACAAATTAAGATTTTATAAATTTCAGGAATATGTCCGGGACTCAGTCGTCAGTGGCCGCGGCCTCGAGCGCGAGGACTTTCCGAAGCGCGTAGCGCACCTCTCAGCACTGCTCCATGCACTCCGCGATGCGCTCCAGCTGCTCGTCGTCCCACATCCAGCGCTGCAGGAAGACGAGCCACGCGTCCTCGGTTTCCGCGTCGACGCCCATTAGCTTTTTCTTCTCTTCGTCCGTGGAGAGCGCTGCGCGCACTCCGAGCACCGCCGTTCCGAGGGTGGGCACCCGCTCGCGCAGCGCGCGCACGAGGAGTTTCGCGCGTGTCGCTGTGCGCTGCGACATGTCCGCCTGGTCGCGGCGGCCAGCGCGTCGATGGTAGATCGCTGTCGCAGTGGCCATGATGACGTTCATGACCATCACATCGGCCACCTCCTGAGGAGCGCCCTCGAGTGCCACTTGCAGGGCCGCCGGCGGCGTCTCCTCGTCCGCGCGTGCCCAATCGTCTCTCGTGAGCCAATGCACGAAGAAGCCGCGTGCGCCCTCGCTCGTACCGAGGAACGAAGTGAGCGTGGGAGGCGATTCACCTTGTTGGAGTGCCTCGCAGAGCTTGGGAGCGGTTTCGACAGCCTGCTCGAAGGTGAGAGCCGACATGTGCACCGTCGAGCGGGGCGGTGGTCGCAATAGGGGCTCTGATCGAAGCATGAGAGTGGCGGAAGTGGTGACCAGCGCCAACATCATCGGCGACCAGGCGACCCCGTGTGCGAAGGGGCTGTGATGAGGGGATGAAGATGGATGTCGGCAAACCTCGTCCTCAATCATGTCCATGTGAGCAAGTTTGAATACTTTTCACTCGATGAAAGGGCAATTTCCGGGCTTCGGGCCCAAGTCCACGCGATTCAGACTCGCTGCCCCGCGACAGAAGCTGCCAATGACTTTGGGCGGGGCCAAGGGCAACCGGCCTCCGCCACCGCGCGACCTGAATCTAGCTGGCTACGCGGGCGCGCACGCGGCGGTTAGCGCGCCCAATGCTGAGTGGCAATCGGCGGCGATCGACAGCGGCCGGCACGAGCTGGAATTTCTCAAGCAAAAGACGAAGAGCGACGCCCGCAAGATGGTCGCCAACATGGTAGCTGAGCGGCTCGCGCTCTGTGGTATGAGCGCGGGGGCGGCCGGCGAGCCGATGCGGCTAACTTCGACGCCCGCACGCGGCGGCAACGGTGCGGCGGCGTACGGCACCGCATCGCCCATGGGGCTTGCGGATGGCCTGCGCACGCCAGCCGCGTACGTCGAGCAGCCGCCACCGCCGGAAGCCGCAATGGGCCTCATTGCGGCCACGGGCGCCTCGACGTTCTATCGAAAACCAGCGGTGAATGCGATCGTCAGCGCGGCGGTGAGCCAGGCCATGCAGCAGTCCCAGCAGTCCCAGCAGTCCCAGATGTCTTCGCAGCAGCAGCAGCAACCGAAGCCGGAGTGGCGGCACGCGGGGAAAGCCCCGCCGCCCAAGCCGCCCTCGCCCTCGATGGGGGTCGGTTCGAGCCCGTACAAGGGGCCCCGCGCCTGGCACACTCGCGAGGAGCTCGTCGCTTGCGTCGAGGAGACGACGAGGCGCGCCGAGCTCGTCGAGAGCGAGAGGGACGGGGCGCGTATGGCGTGCGAGATGCTCAAGGAAGAGGTGAGCCGCGCAGAGGCCAAGGAACACGAGGCCCTCGCCGCCGCGAGCGCCGCCAAGGCCTATTCGCTCACGGTCGGCGAGAACGAGGTGCGGTTACGCATGATGCTCGAGGAGCAAGGGGCACAGCTCGCAACGGCCTCGAGGGAGGAGGCGAGCGTGCGCGAGGCGCTGCGGGAGGCGCAGTCGAAGCTCCTCCAGGCGAACGAGCGCCTCGATGCCGTCGACGCGCAGGCCGCCGCCGCTACCAAGCGCGCGGAGAAGGCTGATCGTGCCGCGCGCGAGGCGCGTGAGGCACTCGCTGAGGCACGGGCGACGCAGGCGGAGGTCGACGCGCTCAGGGCGGCGCTCGCGGAGGCGCGCCAGCAGGCGGCGAACTTGAAAGCGCAGGTGGCCGAGGAGGCGAACGCGCGCCGCTCGCTGGGCATCGCCGCCAAAGAGTCGAAACAGGCTCTCGCCAAGCTGCGCGAGGAGGCGGACGCCCAGAAGGCACAGTCCGATGCCGTGATGGCGCGGGAGCTCGCCTTGCAGCGTGAGCGGCTGGGAGCGCTACGGCACGTCAACGGTGCGCTCGAGGGGCGGCTGCGCGCCCTGTTCAATATGCGCACGGATGAGAAGAGCAAGGCCACCACGCTGCAGGAGGCCGTCCAGATGCTCACCGACGAGTACGTGGTCGTCGTCGATCAGCTCCGTTCAACACAAGAGGCACTCGCACAGGAGCAGCGCCACTCGGGCGCGCTCGAGGGGATGCTCGCGGCGGCGCGCGACGAGGCACGCGCCCTCATGCAACAGACGCGCGAGGCGGAGGCCAACCTCGCGTCGATGCTCGTCGAGGTTGCCCAGCACGACGCTCTGCTGGTTCCGCTGCTCTCTCGCCAGGCCGTGGAGCTCGCGCAAGTGCGCACCAACCTGTCCGAGAAGCAGCGTCGAGACGCTCAGGACAGCGCGACCACGTCCCGGCGCGTGCAACAAGCGGAGAGCATCGCGGCCCGTGCGGCCGAGAGCAGCGCGGCCCTCGAATCCGAGGTCGCGCTGCTCAAGAAGCGGTTGGCGAACTCGCTCAAGAGGACGCGCGAGCTCCAGGAGCAGCTCGATGCGACGGGCGGTCCGGGCGGCCGGCACTGGGTACCACCCGCCGCGGGTGCCGGCGGCCAGCGCGGCACTCCGAACGCGAGCACGACGAAATCGCCCTTCCTGGGCGGCGCCGCTGGCGGCGGCTCGACGACGCGCGGCGGCATGCCGCCACGCGCGCCCGGAGCTGCCGGCGGCAAGCCTCGTGCACAGACGGCGGATGAGGAGTTGGCGGCGCTTGAGGCGGAGGGTGGTTACGCGCGTCCTCTCGAGCGCGAGCATGTGCGCATCGAGCGCGACTACCGGTACGTACGAGAGGAGGAGCAGCCATCACCTCTGACGGTCACGCCCGTCGCGTTCACCGTCAACTGAGTCTCCGGCCCGTTACCTGCCTGCTACCTGCCTGCTACCTGCCTGCTACCTGCCTGCTACCTGCCTGCTCCCTGCCTGCGCCTTCGTCGTGGCCGGTGCGCCTGATGTCATGTGACGGGGCGTGTGCGTCGACCGCGGCTTAGTGGCCATCGAGGACGGCGGTCAGCGCGGGGCTGTGCGGGCCTGCCGAGATGTCTCATGCATCGCTGGCCCATGGAGCGGGAGTGGGAGTGGGAGCGGTAGTGAGGAGATTATGGGAGATGATGGGAGATGATGGGTTAGCCCCGCGAGACGAGTGGTGGGTGGGGGTGATGGGGCGGGTCGTGAGCTTTGGGGAGCTTTGTCCGGCGCAGCCAGCGAATATGCGCAGATGGGGGAGCTTAAGGGGGAGCAACCCCCTCGCTGGTTAACTCGCTGGCGGCCTCCAAGACGCTGTGGGGACAGAGCATGCTGGTAACATGGATCGATTGCGTTGGTGTGGAATTGCGCGACGTGGAGTGCGCGCAGAGATCATGTTCGGCGGTCGATTCGCAAATGCGAGGATTCGCGGGCGAGAGCGAGGGCCGTGCGTATGGAAAATCTATTGCAACGCACGCGCGCGGTGTGTACGATGACGATTGACGTTCGCATGGTCGATCGGCAACGGCATGTGGCCCCGCCGCGCGGCTAACATGTGGGGGTGGAGACTCGGTCTCTCAATGCCTTCCGTGGCAGTAAAATACCCTAATACGTACTTATACGTGGTTTTCTCACACGACACGGCGCACTTCCTCGCGCGCGCGACGAGGTCGCGAACCGAGCCGCACACACAGGGTCCCGCACGTGCCAGCTTCCTTGAGGAGTCGCCGTCGAAGGTGCGCACGGCAGCGCCTACGCATTTCCTTCTGCCCCACCCTTCCTCCTCCTCTCTCCCCTTCCCTGGTGCTGCGCGGGTCAGCGATCGGCGTAATCGGAGCTCTGAAAACTCCCCAGCCCCAGCCCCAGCCCCCCTTCCCCCCCTCCCCTCCCCTCCTCCCCTCCTTTTCCCTTCCGTGTGCTGCGCGGGCACACGCAGGCAGATGCACCATTGTGCTATCGATACGCGTCGCATTACCGCATGCGATGGGCGCACTGATGGCACGGTTCTCGAGCGGCGGTCTTCGTCTTGTTACAAACGTTTTGGCCACCGCTGTCATGTGTAGCTGCATCGGCTGCGTGAAGCGCTGCGCGGCTCTTCGGAAGTCGCGCTCGCGTTCCACCCCTCAAGCACGAACCTTGTTCTTCGACGTCAATCTTACGCGCCCACCTTCGCTCGGATGGCGTCGATGATCGCGTCGAGCTCCTGATCCGTCTCACACTTGCCGTGGCCTTTTCCAGACATGGTGAGCTTCGAGTGGACCAGCTGGTCGCCGACGGTCACCTCGAAGGCGCCGCTCTTGCCCCCAGGGTAGGGGCCGGAGGCAATCTTGACCTTGGTGCCAAACTCGTCCAGGAGAAAGGCACTGAGGGCGGTAGCAAACTTTGCGTAGCCTCATCCCGAGCAGTATTGGATTGTGACGGGCAAACCGTGGCCGTGGCTGTGGTCGTGAATGGCGACGTCATTGTGGTCGTGCGTCGCACAGCTGCCCTGGGCGCAGCAGGACATGCCTCCCTGGGATTCGTCGTGCATGTGGTCCGCCATGAGCTTCTCCGTGGTCAACAGTTGGGAGACGGGCTTGATGAGTTTGTCCTTGATTCTTGGCAAGAGATGAATGTTCGATTCTCCGACGAAGAATCGCAGCAGTTAGATGAAGAACATCGGAAGGATCGGCTGTACACGTACGACACCCATTTTTCATCACATCAGAAAAGCACTTCTCACCTCCCTCTCCGGCCTCTTCCGCCGGAGAGTCCGCACGCAAGAGTCTTGTGCGCGGATGCTCCTCGTCGCGACCTTGCTCGCCGCCGGCATCTACCCGGACGGACACTGGACGCGCGCGACCAAACTCACACCGGCTAATTTCGAAGGCTTCGTCGAATCGCAGGTGGACGCTGGCAAGACCCTCTTTGTTCGTTGGATCGCCTCTGAGGGCTGAGGCTGATGAACAAAGCAAGCGCCAGCGTGGAACTATATCACGCAGGCGTTGGCTAGCAACGGCAATGTGGCGTTTGGCGACGTCAACCTTGCTGCTGATCCGGTGCGTGGAAAGTACGCCGGCAGCCCGGGTGCGGGAGGTTGGCCGTCGATCCGCGTCTACAACAAGAGAACGGGCTACGACGGTGCAGATGCGGGCGACTGGAAGGATGCGAACGGCCACGCTGGGCAGATGTGTGACGTCTTCGGTGATGAGGATATCATGCAGTCATACGTGGAGGAGATGGCGGGTGTGTTGCTGTGCACGAGCGGGATGGAGTGCATCTGCAAGAAACGCGAGTCGGGCGAGTGCAAGAAGGTCGAGTACGAGTACTACAAGAAATTCAAGGACGCGCCGATGGCTGACATTGAGAGCCGCCTCAAGCTGCTCGCTGGCTCGATGGAGAAGTCTGGCCACAAGGATGAGTGGATGAACCAGCGGGTCGCCATCCTCAGGCTGATCACCAAGCTCCGGCAGGCACAGTCGGGCGCAGCTGACGACAAGCAGGAGCTCTAGGTACACTAGGGTGTGCGGTGGAGCTGGTGAGGGACCTGCTCCTCTTGGACAGGAATGGTGTGAGGGCATGGGCGTGCTCCGTGGAGGAGGGCCGAGCGCCAACTCGGCTCTCGCGTTGCGTGCGTGGCTGCATTGATGACTCCCGCTGGCTCAACCGACGCCATCAGGCACTGGGGCATGCGAGATGAGAGGGTGGCCTAGTGCCACTTGCGGTGTGCGCGCAACGCGCGTGGTGCATTTTGCGTGGGGTCCAGCCTCACGCACTCACGCGTTGGAAAAATGACGAAACCCACTCTTCATGTTCGGGCACCAGCGCACAAACCGAAGTTTTTGTTCCGGAGCGCGGTGCGCGCTACCGAACATGCCGCCCAAAATGGCGAGGGCCGCACCCAAAGCAGCTGAGTCTGAGGAGCCGGGACCGAGCATCGAAGACATGCTGAACGTGGATCTCGATGAAGACGCCGACCAGGTGTCGGATAAAGAGGCTCTTGACGTTCTCAAAGAGCTGGGCTTGATTGACGGCGGCGGAAAAAACCCAGTCGCCAAGACTGCCACGAAGCCAGTCGCACAGAGCGGAGCAAAGCCGGCCCCTCACACTGCTGCGCCTTTGGTGTTGCCTACTCCACCAGGGAGCTCGAAGGCAAGCTTACCTCCGCCTCCACCTATAGCCACTGTTGCGGCCACCATTGGTGCGCGAGTTGAGGAGCGGGTGACTGAGTACCAGCGTGCCGCAGTGATGGCGAAGAAGGAAGGGCGCGGAGAGGATGCGCTGGTATGGCTGCGGCGTTCGAAGGAGCTTGCACGTGCAATTGAGGACGTCCTGCAGCAGAATCCGCCTTGCGAAGAGTACCCGGCAAATGCTGGTGCACCTTCACCTTCTTTATCATGAAAGGCGAACTTAGACTCGTGGCCCGATCGTTCACGTTCAGTGGAAGTCGTAGATAATCGCAGTTTGTACTAGCCGTAATACTAGCCGAGCTGTCAGTTAATACACGCCCGGACTCACATCAGACAGCAAGGCACACCGGTCGGCGGACTCGGCACTCGGAGCCGCCCGGATATGCTTCGGGGATTGCAACACACCCCGCGATGGCCGTATCGATCACTGGCGCTGGCTTCGCAACGATCAACGATGGCTGCGGCGGAGCCTATTCATCGCAGAACGGAACCGCCACATAAATGCCGCATAATTGTGGGGCTGGGGGCCGGCATAAATTCGCGCGGTACACTAAGCGCGCGGTATAAACTCTATAGGCTATTGGAATTGTGGTTAAAATTGTGGGAAAACATAAGACCTACTACCTCTATTAGCCTTGATACTTCGCAGTGCTGTGGCTGCTGCTCCTATTGAGGCCGGTCCTATTGCTCTTCTTCAGGCGTTGGGGCTTCTTGCGCCTATGGTGTGCCTTCTCGTGATGGCGCGTGGCACCGGCGGCTGTGCGCGGCAGCTGCGCTGGTGCAACTGCTTTCGGCGGAAGCGGCGAGGACGGCAGCGGCGGCGACGCGCGCAGCGGCACGCGCACCAGGCCGGCTGAGCTTAGCGCGGTCCCTCGCGGTGGGCCGAAGTGGCTGCCGAAGAAGACGCAATTGCGCGGCAGCGGCTCCGACCGCCAATTGTACGCCGGTGTAACGGCTAACGGTCGCCAATTGTACGCCATGCAGCCGCGCTTGCGCCGGCATGCCTCGCAGCAGCCGCCGAGCCCGCGCGTGCTCGCCGAGCCGACAGAGGTACCATTGAGGTAGGTCGCAGGCAACACGAAGCAAACGTCGACGGCGGCGGCGGCGGTTGTGGTGGTGGTGGTGGTGGTGGCGGTGGACGAGGCGCGCGCAGCGGCGGCGGAGGAGGCGGAGTCCGCGGCTGCCGCAGCGGCCATCCTCGCTGCGCCCGCGTGCGTGAGCGGCGCGCCACCACCGCCGCCGCCACCCTCGGGATCGACACCCTTCTCCATCCCAAGCGGCAGCATCGGCAGCGGGCGACCCTCTTTGCCGCTCACATACTTGCACATGTAATTGTGGACCCAGCCGTCGGGGTCCTTGTCCATGGGCTGTTGCAGGTCGAACAACCACCGCTGCCGCGTTCCAAAATCGACGAAGAACTTGTACCGATAGCAACACACGCCCAAAAGCATCAGGTTGCGGCGTGGGCAGTGCTCGGGCAGATAGACATCGGTTGCCCAGACGTTGTCTTCGTCGCGCGCCATGGGCACACCGGACCTCGACCAACCGGTCCAATCGCCGCTCACGGACACAGACAAGGCGTCCGCACCCAGCCATTTCAGCCGGTAGTCGGGAAGCCGTCCAGGTGCGATTGATGGCGGTGGCGGCGGAGAAACTTGCACGTGCACGGTCGGCTGCGGCACGGAGCGATCTCCAGGCCCGAAGATGTGCCAATATGTGGCAGCTGTGACTGCCAATGCGAGGATGGTCGCGACGGCTTCCGTCGGGAATGGAACGCGAAGAGTAGGTCCTTCCATGCGACGCGTCGTCGTGAGCGGGATGCGGTGAAAGAAGACAACGGGGGGGAGCCGGGACACGCACGAGACAGACACACGGTACCCGGTCACCGGCCATCCAACGCGGATGTGACCCCTGTGCTATGTGCATGGGGTTCGGTTCGGTTGAGTTTCACCAACCAGCAGAGAGCAGTTCCTAGCCGCTCGATGTGGGGTCGCCCACCCGGCCTCGTTATGAGTCGACGTTACGAGGTACGGACCGGTGAGACAAAAGACAAACTTTTATATGTGCTTAGGGGTGGCGTGTCGCTTCGCGGTTCGCGCGCGTCACGTTGACGACCCGGGGATCATGAATCTGCAGATGCGCGTCATGTGTATTCTTGGTCACATACTCCCATAACTGTTGCAACCCCAGCTCAAGCACAAATTGAGCCTCACCTCAAGTCTCCACAATCGCCACAAACTGCCGCCTCTCTACGCGCGTACATACTAGGCATTGCTATCGACTTGCCTGTCAGGGTGTAGAGTGTTGCTGTAGTGCGTTGGTCGTTGCAGCGATCGATTACTGAAGACTGGAGGAGGAAGCGTCGTCCAAGTATTAAGAGAAGATCTGGATCACATCCTCGATGCCCATCCTGCACAGCGGGCAGCGGCCCGAGCTGCCCCTGACGGTCGCCGCGCACGGCTGGCACAGCACCGCGTGCTTGCACGGCAGGAGCAGCGCGCTACGCTCTGTGACCATGCACACGCAGCACCGATGAGCATCGCGCTCCTCGCGTAGCTCGTTGGCGATCGTCATCACGAGGCTTAGCTGTGCCTCAACGGTGGGCGTGCCGTCGTCGGCCGCCGCTTTGCCCTCGCCTGCATCCACCGCCGCAGCCGCCGCCGCTGCCGTCGTCTCGCACGATGCCCCCCCGGACGAGCCCACCGCCGCCCTGACCGGCGCGTGGATGGCCGAGTCGAGGTTCAGCCCAATCTGGAGCATCTGCTCGGTGCGCTTGATGAGCTTCGAGCGCAGCGCATTGAGCTGCTCATCCCGGCGCGCCTGCCACGTGGCGTTCGCATCGCGCTCTTTGTCGAGCCGCGCCTCGGCCGCTCCCTTGGCCTCCCGGCATCTCGAGAGATCTCCCTGGAGCGCTTGCAGCTCGGCGCGAGCTCGCGCGAGCTCCCGGTCGAGATTCGACTTCTCGCTTTCGACCTGGCGACGGGCAGCCACCATCTCAGCGTCCGCCTGCGCGCGTAGCCTCTGCTTTTCGAGCTCGTTCATCTGCGCGACCTCCATCTTCATAAGCTGGGAGCGCAGGGCGTCCAGCTCCTTCTGGATAGCCCGCACCTGTTGTGAAAGAGGCACCCAAGGAGCCATCAGTGGTCATTCATGCTCAGTTGTGGTCATTAGTGGACATTAGTGGCCATCTATGGTCATCAGCGTCGCGAGCGGTCAGTACCTCGTCGGCATGCTCCTCGCGCTGCGCCTTGGAGCACTGCTCCTGCGCATGCAGTTCGCGCCGAAGCAGCAGCTCCCGTCGCGCTGCCTCCGTGAGCACCAGAGTAGCAGGGGACTCCTTGGCATCTGCGTGGGCATCTGCTTTGATATCTGTCGAGATACCTGCACCTGTCCATCCGTTCAGCAGCACCGCAAGAGCGCGGTTGAGCAGCGCCTCGGAGCTGCGTGACGAGATTTCACGGCTACTACCGCCCAAGAGTAGCGATGAGGGCGAGGCAGCGGTCGGCGAGAGCAGAGGCCTGATGCCCGGCTGCTCTGCTCTGGGACCCGAGGCAGGTGGGCACCACTCCCGCGATTGGCAGATCCGTCGGAGGATTGGCAGATCCGTCGAGATGTGATCCCGCGATTGGCAGATCCGTCGGAGGAGGACCACATCTCGACAGGCACAGGTTCCCCCGGCGGCGGTCTCGGCCGCGGTCCCGGCGGCGGTGCTGGTGGCGGTACCGGCGGCGGTGCTGATGGCGCTGGCGGTGGCAGTGCTGGTTGCAAAGAGGCAGCCGCCTGCAAGCTGCGCGTGCACAGCCTCCAGATCAAAGCAGCTCAACGGCACGCGAATGCGCGGCGGTGGGCGCGGCGGCATCCCAGCCATGCCCTCAAGCAGCGCAGCGGTCGTGCTCGGCCCCTCGTGCTGCTCCTGCGCCCTCGCACGCTCCGCCTCTGGATCGACCTCGCCTGCGACCAGGTCGATCAAGCCGAGCTCAAAGTGAGTGGCACCGGCTGCACAGAGGATGGCAGCGCATCGGCGCGCAATCGCCGCGCCCTCCTCGCCGATCGCAGTCCAAGCGACGGGCGCTTCGTGCGCTGCGGCCGCCTGCGCCTCCTCCTGCGCCTTGAGGATGTCGAGGGACGGGATGCGATTCGATTGTTGGAGGATAGAGAGCAGCTGGCTGCCCACGACGATCACCCGCTTCTGCAGCCGCTGCTCAAGGTTGGCGATCAGACGCAGGCACGTGCCCTGCGCGCAGGTTGTACAGTCGCAACAGGCGCGGCCATCAGTGATCATCATGGCCATCAGTGATCATTATGGCCATCAGTGATCATCATGGTTGCGCAATCCGTCGCAACCCGTGGAGATCAGTAGAGACGACCAGTCGTCATCAGTGCCCATCATATGCCCATCAGAGGCCATCCGTGGCCATTACGTGGCCATCGGTGCACCTGCGCGACCGGAACGGCCTCATGCCCCATCGTCTGCAAAAACTCGAGTGCGATCGCTTCAACGGCCCGAGGCCGCTCGCCAGGGGAGATGAACTCGGCCACACGTCGCACGTCCGCCCCGGGCGCTTCCGTCGCAAGCAGCTTGTACAGTCGCTGTGCGAGCTCGGGGCGCGCGTCGATCGCACGCACCCAGAGTGCGGCTGCCTGCGACTCGAGGTCCGAGCTGTGCACGACAGCGCGCCGGTCGCGATCGAGGCGCATGTGGTAGAGGTTGAGCCCGCTGCCAAGGTTATGGTCTTGCTTGCCGTTCGTGACCCACACGCCTTTGACGAAGAGCTGGCCCATGTGCTGAGGGTCGAGGAGCAGCTCGCCTGACGAACAGGCCAATCAGAAGCGCACTCAGAGGCCAATATCAGAGGAAACTATCAGAAGCCATCAGAAGCCATCAGAAGCCATCAGAAGCCAATATCTCACCAAGCTCGGAGCTACTAAACGAGTCCGTCGGCGGCGTGAGGAAGAGGAAGCGCGTGCAAAACTGCTCCCACTCGGGCGCCGTGAGGGATGAGACGAGCGTGCTCGTGTCGGCCTCGCCGAGTGCGGCCGTCAGCCGTTGCTGCTGCCGCTGCTGCCGTGGCACGTCCTGGTCATCGTCCTCCTCTACGAGCAGTGCGCCCTCGACCGACCCACGCGGCTGCACCTCGACGGTGAGCACGCGCACGCCGAAGCTCGCGTCCACGCGCCGGCACCAGTGCCAGTGCTCGTCGCGCGTGCACATGTCCACCTGCCGGCCCTCGCGAAGCAGTGCGAGGGTGCCTACCTTCATTCCCTCGCCAAACTGGCCGATGGCCTCCTGCGAGTCGGCCTTGTGCGAGGAGCCGAGAAGCAGCACGCGCCGAGCCAGGCCTACGTCACGGTTCACGAGCACGAGCTGCTGCTCTGCGGCATTGTAGGTCAGCGAGCCGACGACGACGCTTCCAATCCGTGCAACATGATCGTTTGCGTCGTTGCGCACCCACTCGACTCGGCCGTTGCCGCGCAGGCAGCCGTCGTGCCAGTTCTGGACGAGCTCTCGCACGCCCTCCCACACGCCCCACTGTGGTGCGTAGTCCTCGGTCAATGAGAGGGCGATCGTCGTTTTGGCAGGGGGAGCAGCACGAGCGCCGAAGGTGCTCTGCATTTGCATGACACTTCGTGTCCCTTTTTTATTCAAGAGAGAACGAGCTTCGAGAGGCTGCGCCAGTCGAGCTTGCCGCGACGCGGCTGGAACGCGAACGGCTGGAAGGCCATTGCAGAGGAGACGGGCGGACTCGTCGCGAAGCCGGAGCTAGGCCATGTTTGCCCTTTCTGTGCCCTCTGGTTGTGTGTGTGAACATGTGTGAATTGGGGGGTTCGAGTACTCTGAAACAAGGGTCCGGTCTTCTGTTTGGGACAAGCGGCCGAAGCGCACCGAGGCCGACTATCAAAACCGACTCGCCAGCAGATTGATCAAAAAGATTCGCGCATAACGGCGATTAGGCCCTCAGCAGCATAACGGCGATTAGCTTTAGGCCCTCAGCAGGCGATTAGCTTTAGGCCCTCAGCATGCGCGTGCGCGAGCGGGAGAGCGCCTTCTTGCAAAACGGGCACTTGAGCTCGATGGCCACCGGCCCGCGCGTCGACTCCACCAGCCTGCCGCGCTCTGGATCGTCCGGGGTGAGCCATCGCCCGAGGCAGTCAAAGTGCGCCGCCTGCCCGCAGCATGGGGTGTATCCCCACCCGCCGTCGGGTTCGGACGGGTCTGGTCGATCGCGCGCCGTGCCGATCAAGGTCACTTCCCCGCCCAAGCAGCAGCCGAAGCAAGGACCCTCCTCCTCCAATTCCACCTCCACCTCCACCTCATCCAACTCGTCGTTGTTGCCAGCATGCTCCACGTCTAAGCTGGAAGAAGCGCCTTGCATGCGAGCCGATCGGCGATCCCGCCGCAGTCGCCTTTCATCGGGAAGGCCCGCCTCAGTGACTGAGGCCGACAGGGCCACAGCGAGCTGCATGCCCTCCTCGTCCTCGTACCAGTCCTCGGCCTCCTGTGGCCGCTTGCGGCTGTGGCCACCCGAGCGCTGCGGCGTTGATGGGAACATGGCAGGCGCTGGGCGCGCTGCTGGCGAGCAGGCCGCTTGCAGGCCAAAGGCCACAGCAACCTGACGGCGCATGTCCCGCCGCTGGACGCACTCTAGGTCGTCACACAGGTGCTCCGGCGCATTGTGGCTGCACTGGCCATGCGAGCTTGTGCGCATATGTCTCTTGAGGTGGCCCGACCGCGAGAAGCGCTTGCCGCAGCCCTCGTGCTCGCAGGCGTACGGCTGATCGCCCGTGTGTGTGCGCTTGTGCCTCGTGAGGGTGCCCGACTCCGTGAAGCGCTTGTCGCAGCCCTCGTGGTTGCAGGCGAACGGATGGTCGCCAGTGTGTGTGCGCTTGTGCCTCGTGAGGTGGCCCGACTGCGAGAAGCGCTTGCCGCAGCCCTCGTGCTCGCAGGCGTACGGCTGGTCGCCCGTGTGCGTGCGGTTGTGCGCCGTGAGGTCGCCCGACTGCGAGAAGCGCTTGCCGCAGCCCTCGTGCTCGCAGGCGTACGGCTGATCGCCCGTGTGTGTGCGCTTGTGCCTCGTGAGGTCGTCCGACTCCGTGAAGCGCTTGTCGCAGCCCTCGTGGTTGCAGGCGAACGGATGGTCGCCAGTGTGCGTGCGCTTGTGCCTCGTGAGGTGGCCCGACTGCGAGAAGCGCTTGCCGCAGCCCTCGTGCTCGCAGGCGAACGGCCGTTCGCCCGTGTGTGTGCGCTTGTGCACCGTGAGGTTGCTCGACTCTGAGAAGCGCTTGCCGCAGCCGTCGTGCTCGCAGGCGAACGGCTGGTCGCCAGTGTGCGTGCGCTTGTGCGCCGTGAGGTGGCTCGACTGCGAGAAGCGCTTGCCGCAGCCCTCGTGGTCGCAGGCGTTCGCCATTCAACTCGACACAAATTTGGTATTTTTCGTTTCCGTTGCGATTTTAATCCACTCCACACACAAAAAACCCAACAACAGCGGCTGAAGTCCTGCGGTGTCCATGCTCGGCACATCTCGCAAGCTTCTCGTGCATGCGCGCGCACCCAAATTTGGCGATGCGAGTTTCTGTAAATTTTGCATGGCGCGGTGTGCGCCTACGTACAGGCGCGGCCTCGGTGGCACGAAAGGCTCGTTTCCATCTTGCTCGTGCTCACGGTGTTAATTATTCGACTCCCAGCAGCGGGACCAGCTCGCACAACCGCTCGAGCCGCGCAATCCGAGGAAACTGTTCGCATCTTGGGCATGCCAGGAGCCCGTCTTCGCCACCAGAGTTCTACCCTATTCACACTGATCGAACACCACGATGTTGGCCAGTCCGCGGACAACGCCGAGTTGCCGTACGAGCTCGAAGTTTCAGCTCTCCGTACCCAGTTACGTGGCGGCGCTGCGAAGAACGGTACTGCTCGGCCTCCTGTGTTGGGCCTGCCCCTCTACGGCAGGAAAGCGGCATTCACGCCGGACGGCGTGCTCCCGGAGGCGGGCTCCCGCGAGTTTGACGCGCTCTGTGGCCCACAACTCTCAAAGTACGGCAGAGCACAACTGGGCGTGTTGCGACAGTTGACGTCGGCGGCGCCTGCGTCGGCCCACCACGTGCCTAAAAAGGTTCTGGCGGTGAGCGGGCCGACGGAGAGCGAGGGCGTGGCTGATTTCATGACGCGCTCGCTGCTCGCTGCGGCCTGCGCGATCGGCACGGGCGCTAGACTCCACCTCAGCTGGTCCGGCGTCGACCTGAGCCGCGTCCTCATTCCGAATCTCATTGACTGGTCATCGGGAGGCGCGGCGCTCGAGGCGACGTGCAATGCATCGCGCTCGTGCGAGGTGGTACACCACTTTGGCCAGTCGCCAGGCGAGTGCGAACCGCCCAGCACGCCAGGCTTCTCCGCCGCGCTGCCGCTCCGCTCCGCCTATCACATCGACAGCGCCGCGGTGGGCTCCGCTGCCGAGTATAGGCCGCCGTGGCCGATGCATGCGGACGCGGCGGCCGGATGCGTGCTCTCCGTGCTCTATACGCCGGCCGCGAGCCTCGCGAGCAGGGTGGGCCGATTCGACGTGGTGAGGCGTGCGCTGCGAGACCCGAACACCCTCTCGATAGCCATTTACGTGCGGAGCTTCGACTCCGAAAATCTCAACCAGCAGATGAGCGACGCGGCGCTCGATGGCGCGACGCTGCCGCCGCGCACACGCTGGACTGCGGCCAAGCGGCGGAACTATGCGCAGACGGCGGCATGCGCGCTCGAGCTCGAGAGGCGGTGGGGCCCGGGCTTCAAGCGCATCGTCTGGTACGTGGCGGGCGACAACGTGGCGCTGCGGAATTCACTCGCTGCCGAGTTTGACGAGACCTCGATTGGAGGCCGAGCCGTGCTCTCGTCGGGCTCGCACGGTCGCCATTCGCGCCCGAGGAGCTCGCTGTCGCAGGGGAGCGCCAAGTACGAGCTGTCCGTCCTCGAGGCCCTCGCGGATTGGTGGCTCCTCGGGGAGGCCGACCTGGGCGTGCTCGGCGCCTTCGACTATGGCGGCGACCATGGTGTCGGCTCCTACGCGACAAGTGCATTCGCGCGCGCGGCGAAAGGGCGCTCGGTGTTCGGTAACGTTTTCGGCAAGCACTGCTCGAATGGAGAGAGCGACTTCCTCCCTATGTGGCCGGTGAGCTTCAAGAGTGCCTCCGCGGGCCAGCGCGCCGGGCAGCCGTTGCAGACGATCCGCCCGGGCGAGGTGGAGCGGGGCGACCTCGCGCGGTACGTTGAGCTGAGCTCATGAGCACAGGAGTATAGAAAGAGCTCGGGGGGTGAAGGGTTGCGGTCCTTCTAGAACCTTGTACCTTCTAAACCTCTCATGTCTCATCAATATCCATATGATATCGAGCCTTAGTTTTCAAAAGCTAAGCCTTTTCGTGCTTCGACGTCTCCCCCACTCTGTCTCGTGAATTTGAATCGTCGGGACGCCGTTTCGACCCTCGCAGGGACTCGCTGGGCTTTCCACTGGAAAATAGGTGAGCAAATAGAGAGAGAGAACGTCCCCTTCACACCCAACCACCTGCATGTGAAATCCGAGCCACGCGCGCGGAGAAAGACGCCGCGTCGCTCCGCGTCGTCGACGGACGAATACCTTGGCGCCGTGTTGCGTGGCGACGGCCGCGCTGCGCTGCCCGGTCGGTCTGGCGCACGCCCCGGTATTGACCTGAAGAGACAGAGTACTACGAGCCAGGCGCATCGCATCACCGTATCCCACCCTAGGTCAGATCCGTCGCAAGCACCCTAGCATGTCACCCAAGGGTCCTCCGGGGTTCGGACCGAAGGTTGACAAGGTACCCACGCGACGACATTCGAACCCACGCAGGCATTCGACGAAGCTCGTCACAGGCCTCTCTGCCCTCGGGCTGCGTCAGCTGCTGACCTCTGGCTGATCTCGAATCTCGCCATCTGCAGAAGAAGGAGGAGCTCAAGGCGGCCATCATCCCTGAGTCCGAGCGCTACTCGCTGCGGCTCGAGCGGCAGGAGGAGGACGTGCTTCGCCAGGTGCTGCACGCGGCGCAGCTGCACGCAGGGCCCGGCTCGCAGCGGCTGCTGCGCGACCAGAAGAAGCTGCACCAGCTCTACCAGCAGCTCTTGCGCGTGGGCTTCTCGACTGCATCGGTGGAGTCTTGCCTGCCCCAGATGCGCGCGGACGCGACGCTCAACGATGCGCTCGACTGGTGCTGCCTCCACCTGCCCGAGGCGGCACTGCCAGCCTCGTTCAAAGTCTCACGGATCGGCGAGGGCGCCGACGAGGACTCCGCGGCCGGCGGCGGCGCGTCGGGCGCGTCGGCCGCCGCGGCCCATGCCGGCAAGGCGGGAAACGCGCCCACCACCAAAGGCGGGCTGCCGGCGAACGCGCCGCCGCGGATCGCCGCGCAGATGGCCGAACGCGAGGCGAAGGCGAAGGCAGACGCGGAGGCCAGGGCCAAGGCCAAGGCGGCCGCCGCGGCCGCACCTAATGTGGCCCAGAGTGCGGCGGCGTTCAACAAGCGGCTCGTGACGCAGCTCATGGCAGGGGGCAGCTCTGACGAAGAGGAAGAGCTGACCGACGCGCTGGGGATCCTTGAGCTCGATGAGCTCGCGGACACGGATCTCAAGCGGCTTCTCACGCAGAAGACGGAGGCGCTCGAGGCGATGCGCACGCAGCCCGATGCTCGCGCCTATCGCCTCGCGCGCCTCGAAAGGCATGCCGCCCAGCTCGAGGCTGCTATCGATGCTCGGCTGCCGAAGGCAGAGAAGCTGAAGAAGGAGGGGCTCAAGCGCAAGGCGGCGGCGCAGGCGGCGAGGGAGGCGGCGGCCACCGCCGCGGCGGCTCGCTATGGTCTCAAAGTGGCGGGGGTGGACCTGCCGGTAGCCGTTACAGCCGCGCCACCGAGGGGCGGGGCAGCGTCCGAGGAGGACGGTGAGGTGGACGAGGGCGGCGTGGCGGCGTTAGGCGAGTCGACGGATGCGTGGGCCGCAGACGAGGCGGGAGCACCGGCTGAGGCGGCGGAGGAGGACGAGGAGGCGGCGGAGGCGGCGGAGGCGGCGGAGGCAGCGGCGGCGGCGGAGGCGGCGGAGGCGGAGGCGGAGGCGGAGGCGGAGGCGGAGGCGGAGGCGGCAGCAGAGAGGGAGCGCGGGGGGCGGGAAAGGGCGGAGGCGGAGGCAGCCGCGTCGGAAGCGACCGCGGCCGAAGAGGCGGCGGCAGCGGCAGAGGCAGAGGCAGAGGCGGAGGCGGAGGCGGAGGCGGAGGCGGCGGCCGCGGCAGCCGAGCGGTCGCGGCGGGAGGCGGAGGAGCGGCGGCGCGAAGAACGCGAGCGCGCTGTGGCCGAGATGGAGGCCTCCGCCGCGGCAGAGAGGGAGCGCGAGGGGAGGGAGCGTGCGGAGGCCGAGGCGGAGGCCGAGGTGGCGGCGGCCGAGGCGGATTGGGAAGCGCAGGCAGTGCGGGAGGAGAGGGCAGCAGCCGAGGCGGCGGCGGAGCTGGCGGCGGCGGCGGCGGAGCGGGCAGCAGCTGAGGGGAAGGCAGAGCGTGAAGCGGCCGAAGCGGCGGCCGAGGCGCAACGAGAGAAGACGGAGCGCGAGGCCGCGGAGGCGGCGTGGCAGATGGCTGCCGCAGCAGGCGGCAGTGACGGCGGAGGCGGCGGAGGCGGCGGTGATGAGAGCTCAGCCGCGGCAGCCACGGCCTCAGCCACCACGACCGCGCCCCAGGCCTCGTCCGCGGCCTCAAAGAATAAGAAGTCGAAGGACAAGGAGAAGAAGAAGGGCGGCGGCGGCGGCGGCGGCGGCGGGGATAGTGGCGTCGATGCCAAGGCGGCAGCGCGCGCGGCTGCGATGGCCAAGTATGCGACGGCATCGGTACCGAAGCCAACCCAGTCCGCGCCGCCGCCGCCGCCGCCGCCGCCGCCACCGTCGGCGGCGAACGAAGCGGCAGCCGCCGGACCGGACGGGGCAGCCGCCGAGGGCAGCACGAGCGGTGGTGTCGAGGGCAGCGGCGGCGGCGGCGAGGCGGCGGACGCGGACGCGGAGGGCGAAGCCAAGGATAAGGGCGCCGGCTACGACCTGAGCGGCTGGGGCGGCAAGACGCCGAAGACGATGCTCCTCGAATGGTTTCAGAAGCGCCAGCAGCCCCGCCCCAAGATCGACTACGAGATGGCGGGACGACGGTACCGTGCCACCGTCACGGTCCACGGGGGCCTCGTGTACGAAATGCCCGCGGATGAGGCGTTCTCCAAGAAGGACGAGGCAGAACAGGCGGCTGCCACGATGGCGCTCTTGCAGCTCTTCCCCGACCAGCCCCTCTATCGGCTACTCCCGCCGGCGTACCGTGAGCTCTGGCACAAGTGGGAGAAGGACGCGAAAGCGCCGGAGCAACAGGAGGCGGCCGCGGCGCTCGTGGCACGCGATAAGTTCATCACGAGCTTATGCGAGCGCCCACGCGACGCGACGGAGCCGCCTCCCAAGCGGCGTGCGAAGCCCGCCGCTGGCATGGCGCCTTCGGAGGGCAGCGGCACGGCGGACATGGCGGCGGCTGAGGGCGGCGGCACGGGCGCCGGCTCGGCGGCCGGCGCGGGGGGAGGGCCGTCGGCGGCGCCGGTCGACGAGGCGGCGGCGGCGCGTGCGCGTCAGATGGCCGCGGATGCGGAGGACGATCGCGAGGCGGCTGAGGAAGAGGAGCGTGAGCGTCTCGCTGCCGAGGCGGAGCTCACTCACGCGCGCGGCCTGCAGCTGCAGGTGGCCTACGAGCGATGGCGTGCGAGCGAGGAGGGGATCGCGCACGCAAAGTTCCGCGCCACCCTCCCAATCTCGCAGCTCGAGGCCCAGGTACGCGTGGCCATGGAGGACGGGCAGGTCGCTGTCGTGTGTGGCGAGACGGGCTCAGGCAAGTCCACGCAGGTGCCTCAGATGCTCCTCGAGCATGCTCTTGAGAGTGGCCGGGGTGGCGTCACCTCGGTCATCTGCACGCAGCCGCGCCGCATCGCCGCCACCTCGCTCGCGCGCCGCGTGGCACAGGAGCGCGGCGAGCAGGCGGGCGCGCGCGGCGCCATGGTGGGCTACCAGGTCCGGCTCGAGTCGAAGCGCACGGAGAGCACGAAGCTGCTCTTCTGCACGACGGGCATCGCGCTGCGCATGATGCTCTCGGACCCGCCGCTGCAGGGCGTGAGCCACGTGGTGGTCGATGAGGTGCACGAGCGGGACACGCAGACCGACCAGCTCTTGTTGCTGCTACGTGAGCTCATGCCCACGCGTCCGGACCTCAAGGTAGTGCTCATGTCGGCCACCGTGCAGGCTGAGCTCTTCTCGCGGTACTTTGATGGCGCGGCCATCCTTACTTCAAAGGGGCGTACCTTCCCCGTCGATGAGCACTATCTCGAGCATGCTCTCAAGCTGACGGGACACGTACTCCCGACCGACTCGCCGTGCTGGCTGCGCAACGCGGGCGAGTGGCACAAGCACTCGTTCGCCGTGCACAACCGGGCGATCACGCAGGAGTGGCAGGAGACGGGCGGGAGTGTCAACCCAGAGTACTCGGACGCGCGCTACGCCGAGTACGGCGAGGGCGTATGCAACGTGCTGCGCAGCCTCAATGAGCATGTGATCAACTACGACCTGATCTTCGACCTGCTTGGCTACATTGACGACACTTACGAGGAGGGCGCCGTGTTGGTCTTCCTGCCCGGCCTGAGCGACATCACGACCGTCCTTGGGCTGTGCCAGGCCGATCGGCGTCTCGGCGACACGCGCCGCTTTTGCGTGCTCCCACTGCACTCGTCTCTTTCGCCCGCGGAGCAATCGGCCGTCTTCGAGACGATGCCGCCTGGCGTGCGGAAGGTGCGTGTGCGCCTTGTTCGCGCGCGCGCTGCGAACGCGCCTTGTGGCCTGGGACCCCTTCCTGTAACCTTCCTGGAACCTTCCTGGAACCCCTTCCTCCCTGAACCCATTGGCATCTGCGCTTGATGAATATCCATTGGTCCGTGTTACTGAATCGGGATTAGACCCCCGGCGTCATGTCGCGAACCCTAACCAACCTCTGACGCAGCAAGCCTCAGGGCTCTCGGCCCCACCCTGGTCTCCTGCACCATGCACTGCTCGCCATGACCCCCTACTCACCACGAGCCCTCCACTCCCTCGCCCGCCCCCCACCCCCCATCCCACCGCCCTCGGCGACTGCTGCTGCAGGTGGTGCTCGCGACCAACATCGCCGAGACCTCGATCACCATCGACGACGCCGTCTTCGTCATCGACAGCGGCCGCGCGAAGCAGATGCTCTTCAATGAGCAGAAACAGATGCGCCGGCTCGTCGACGTATGGATCTCGCAGGCGGAGGCGCGCCAGCGTGCTGGGCGCGCGGGCCGTGTGCGCGCGGGCCACGTCTTCAAGTTGTACACGCGCCACCGCGCGATGGTGCACATGAGCCCATCGAGATTGCCCGAGATGCTGCGCGGCCCGCTGCAGGAGATCTGCCTGCAGCTGCGCCTCGCGCCGCTCCTCACCGAGACCGATCTGCGCACCGCCTTTGCCAAGGCGCTCACGCCCCCGCCCGAGGCGGCGGTCACCGCGGCGATTCTCGGCCTCCAGCGCTGCGCCGCGCTCGACGAGAACGAGCAGCTCACGCCTCTCGGCCGTCACCTGGCCGCGCTGCCCGTCGACATCGGGGTCGGCCGTCTGATCTTGTACGGGGCACTGCTGCGCTGCGCGTGGCCCATTCTGCTCATCGCCGCTGCGCTCTCGGACCGCTCGCCGTTCTTGGCGCCCATGCACAAGCGCGACGAGGCCCGAGCGGTTCAGATGGTCTTCAACACGGCACAGTCGGACCACCTCGCCGTCGTCGAGGCGCACCGCAAGTGGGATGAGCACTGCCGGCAGCACGGAAAGGGCTCCGGCTACCGCTTCTGCGAGAAGCACTTCCTCTCCGAGCGCACGCTACAGGGGATGACGGACATGGCCAACCAGTTCTGGGACAATCTCGCCAATCTCGGGCTGCTCCCGAGCCTCTCGCGCCTGCCTCCGGAGCAACGCGAGGCCGCACGCGCCGCCGCCAACCGGCACGCCGACAATGTCGAGCTGCTCAAGGCTGTGCTGTGCGCGGGCCTCTTCCCCAACGTGCTCAAGGCGAAGAGCGGCAAGGGCGGCCTGGAGCTCAACCAGCAGAAGCAGGCGGTCGCCATCCACCCGTCCTCGTTCAATCGCGGCGCGCAGCGCTTCGAATCAGGCTGGCTCGTGTACCACGAAAAGGTGGCGACCGGCAAGGTCTTTGTGCACGACGTGACCGCGGTGACGTCGCTCGACCTCTTCCTCTTTGGCGCCGAGCCGCAAGTGCTTCATGCGCAGCATAAGGTCATCATCGACGGCTGGATCGACCTGCGCATCTCGCCGCGCACCGCCGTCCTCTTCAAGGCGCTCCGGAAGCAGCTCTTCGAGCTCATGGCGCTGCGCATCGCCGCCAACGAACGCGAGGACGCACAGTCAGCGTGGACGCTCGGGGGCGGCTCGGAGAAGGCGCTGCCCCAGCCAGGGGGGGCCGGCTGGCCTCCCCCGATGGAGACACGTGAGCAGGCGCAGGGAGCGCTACTCACCGCCCTCGTGTGGCTCATCGGTAAGGGCCTGGACCTACAAGCGGACGAGCAGGCTGCGGCGGCCGCTGCCGCCGCCATCGCCAAGCTGGCCAAAGGGGGCGCCAGCGGCTCGCGCCGTTAGAAGCGCCCGCCATGGCGGCCGGCTGGCGCCAAGTGCATCGATACGATCGAGGCGAAGGAAGCTACAGACGGCGGAGGAGGATGTACTTAGGGAAAAGTACTTGTGGGAGGGAGCGCGGGTGTAAGGGCGGAGATCGATTCTGATCGAACATCCGATTGAGCGAGCGAGCGGACGCGGGCCGCGGTTCCCGGCTCGCAGACAGACGGACGAGGCAGCAGAGTGTACTAGTGCATGGACGTCGAGATGACCGCGCGGAGCGTTTGTGGTTTGAGGATGCTTTGTAGACGCTTGCTTGAGGACCACCTAATCCTGTGGGAAAACCTTTCGCGGCGTCCGGAAATTCGAGCGTCGCGTTCGACCTTCCGACCTTCCTGCCTGCCTCGGCCGCAGCATCCCGCACGCCAAGCGCGATGACGCACGGCGCTGAAGAGGTATGGATCAGAGATCCAGTCGACTCATGGGTCGCCGGAAAAGTAGAAGCACAGGTCGGAAACTCGACGTAAGCGATGCAATCGCCACGCGCAATAGCCATCCCGCAAGCGGCGGCGCGCCTCCCCACCAGTGCACCTCCCGCAAGAGCGCACTCCCGCGTCTCCCTAACGGTCACCCTTTCCCCTTCAATCAGGCTCAAGGTGCTTACCGCCAAGGGTACCACCGTCACCGTGGACATGGCGGCAGCTGGCGGCGAGCTGCTCACGTGCAACCCGTCGCTCGAGGCCGACATGACCTCGCTGTGGCATCTCCACGAGCCGGGCGTGCTGCACAACCTGCGCGGCCGCTTCGAACGGCTCGAACCGTATACGTACGTGGCGCACCTACTGGTCGCCGTCAACCCGCTGCAACCCGTGGCGCAGCCTGAGATGGAGACTGTGCGTGCGGCGCCATCGCTCTCGGTGGTGGCGCCCCATCCATACGCGGTGGCGGAGTCGGCATACCGCGCGCTGCTGCTGCCGCAGGCGACAAGCCAGTCAATCGTGGTCAGCGGCGAGAGCGGCGCGGGCAAGACCGAGTCCACCAAGATCGTGCTGCGCTACCTCGCATGGCGCGCCGCCGCCGCCGCTTCGAAAGCCAGCGGCAGCGCCAACCTGAACGAACGCATCCTGCAAGCCAACCCGATCGCCGAGTCGCTCGGCAACGGCAAGACGCAGCGCAACCACAACTCGTCGCGCTTCGGCAAGTACATCCGCCTGAGCTTCGGGCGCGCGGGCGGCCGTGCTGCCACCGGCGGTGGAGCGCCGCTCGAGCTGCTCGTCGGCTCGATCGAGACGTATCTACTCGAGACGTCGCGAGTGATTCGGCAGCTGCCGTCGGAGCGCAACTTCCACATCTTCTACGAGATGCTCGCCGGCGCCTCCGCCGCGCAGCGCACCCAATGGCGCGTGCCTACCAACGGGCCGATGGGCTTCAACGTGCTGAGCCATTCCGGCTGCGTGAGCGTGCCTCAGCATCCGGACGCTCAGTGCTTCGCCGAGCTCACGCATGGGCTCAAGTGCCTCGGCGTGCCATCCGAGCAGCAGGCGAGCCTGCTCGCGTGCCTCGCGGGCGTGCTGCACCTTGGTAACCTCGAGTTCGTTGCGTCGCCCTCCTCGCCCATCAACAAGGGGCTCAAGAACGCGCGCCGGCTCTCTGGAGGCCGCCGGATGTCGGGTGGCGATGCTCCTAGAATGGACCCGTCGGCCGTACGCATCGGGGCGCGGGAGAGCGCCGACGGCGCGTTTGCGACGGCGTGCGCGCTCCTGGGGCTCGAGGCGAGTGCGCTCGAGCGCGGCCTCACCTATCGTTCCATGACCATGCAGCGCGGCGCCGACTCGGAGACCGTCCACGTCGTGCTCGATACCGACAAGTGCGCTGCGATGCGGGAGGGGCTCATGAAGGCGATCTACTCGTCTCTCTTCGAGTGGGCGATCGCGTTCATCAACACCCAGCTCTCGGGCACGACGAGCCAGGACGCGTCCGCGGCGTCGGCCCCCTTCATCGGCTTGCTCGATATCTTCGGCTTCGAGTCGTTCGCGACGAATTCGCTCGAGCAGCTCCTCATCAACTTTGCGAATGAGAAGTTGCAGGCCACGTTCAACCTGCACGTCTTCGCGGCGGAGCAGGAGCTCTACGTCGCCGAGGGTATCGCGTGGCGCGCGGTCGCGTGGCCCGACAATGCGGGCTGCATCGCCCTCATTGCGCACAAGGAGCGCGGCGTGGCGCCCGGGCTGCTTCACCTGCTGGACGAAATGTGTCGGCTGCCCAAGACGACGGACGCCGAGCTCGCCGAGCGGCTCCACTCGGCGCATGTGGGCAACGCCTTCTTCCCGAAGCCCGACCCGCGCCGACTCAAGGACTCGTTCCGCATCTTGCACTACGCCGGGGAGGTCACGTACAGCGTCGAAGGGTTCCTAGCGAAGAACAACGGCTCGCTCTCGCAAGACCTCGTGGCGCTCTGCCAGTCGTCGAGTGACCCGCTGCTCTCTCAAATCTTCCTCGAGGCCGAGGCGAGGGCCGAGCAGAAGGCCGAGGCCGCCCTCGCAGCCTCGACTGCGCGCGTCGACGCATCGCGGGCGGCCAAGGCGCAATCTGCGTCTGCCACCGCCGCCGGCACTCCGGTGCCAGTGCCCGCGCCGCCGCCGATGGCTCCGCCAAAGACCCCGCTGCGCCCGCTCACGGCCTCGGGAGACAACTCGCCCTCGAAAAAGGGAAAGGGCGCCGCCGGCCCGGGTGGCGTGGGAGACGTGCCCGTCATCCCGAAGCTCGGGCTCAAGAGCGTCCGGTTGGAAGAGCCTGCCAGCGGCGGCGGTGGGAATGGCTCGGAGACGACACGCGCGCGTGCGGCGTCGTTCAATGCTGCGGCGAGCGCAACGCAAACGCCGCGTGGCCCACTGCAGACCCCGCGCGGCCAAAAGTCGTTCCAGAGCGTTGGCCTCACATTCGTTCGCCAGATGGGTTGCCTCGTGTCCGAACTTGACGCGACCCGGTGCAACTTCATTCGTTGCCTCAAGCCCAATGCGCAGATGGCGCCGCGCGTCTTCGACAACACGTACTCGCTCACGCAGCTGCGCCACACGGGGCTGCTCCAGTGCTGTGAGCTCCTCAAGCATGGCTACCCGACGCGCATCGCATATGCCGAGGTGGCCGAGCGCTACAAGCCCGTGCTCCAGCAGCACTGCCCTCAGGTGCTCACGTTGCCTTGGCTACGCGTCTCCGACGTCACCCTCTCGAACGCTCGGCTCACCTCGGCTGTGCTGTATGGGTTCGAGGTGCCCAAGGCGCTCTATCAGCTCGGCGCGACCAAAGCCTTCTTTCGAGCGGGCGGCGTCTCGGCGCTCGACGAGCTGCGCTTCTGCGACATGGTTGCTCGTGCGCCGCGCCTGGTCGAGCGCATCACGCGGTTGGTCGTGCTCCGGCGCTTCCGGCTCGCGCTGGCACACACGCGCCTGGGGCTCGCGCTGATCCAGCTGCACCGCTCTGTTCAGGCGCAGCGGCGCTGGGTGCTTGCGACGCGCGTGCTGCGTATCGGTATGCGCAGTTTCGGACGGCTGCGTGCGCGCCTCGAGCAGCGGGGTGCCGCCACGCGGCTGCAGGCCGCCGCACGTGCGCTCAAACCTCGGCGCGCCTTTCTCATCCACGCCGCAGACCTGTACGAGGCACGTCGCAAGGCGGCGCGCGCGGCGCTCGCGGCGCGCGCGGCGACGTCGGTGCAGGCGGCAGCGCGAGGCCATGCGAAGCGCGTGCAGTACGCGACCGAGCTGGCCAAGATTCAGCGGTTGCGGCGCGAGCCTCCCGCGGCCACTCGGCTGCAGAGCGCGGTGCGTGCCAAGGCTGGCCGGCGCGCATACGCACGTAAGCGGGCAGAGTATTATGAGAGGCTCGTGCCCACGGCGGCGCGCCTGCAGGCGTGGTGGCGCGTGGTGCGCTCAGAGCGCACCCTGAGAAAGCTGCGATCAGTCGTCGACCGTCATGCGGCCGCGCATAGGAAATTGGTGGGCGAGCTCAGGGCGCATCTCGCGGCGATCTCGCAGGCGGAGGCCGCGCTCGAGGCGGCGCGACCGGCGACGGTCGGCGCGGTCATGTCCAAGGGCGCCAAGCGCTTCGAGATGTGGGTCTCGCTGCGCGTCGGGCTAGGGGGCGAAGAAGTCGGCACCTTTGCTGGCACTCAAGTCTTCTCGGTACGCTCGGCGGCACTCAAGGCGGCAGGCACGCACTTTCGCGCCTTTTTCACGGACGCGGCCAACGTGGACGCCAACCGTGATGACGACGGCCACTACCTGGTGCGACGCTCGTGGAAGCACTTTGGAGCCGTGCTCGAGTACATTCGCGACGGCTCGTGCGAGCTGCCGCGCGGCTACACGCCGTCGACATACGACAATCGGCCCGCGTCTTCCGACGAGCAGGAGCTGCTTGAGTTCGTGCGCGAGGCTGCCTTTTATGGGCTGCAGCCTCTCGTGCGCCAGGCGAGCACACGGCTCCTCACGCTCCGATACGGCAGCAACGAGGTCATGATGGCGGCGCTGCGCTCCAAGGGACTGCTCGCGTGATTTGAAAGCCATGAGTGAGGACCTCGTGATTGCGGCGTGATTGCGGCCCAAGGGGCTGCTCGCGGACTGCTCGCGGAGAGCAAGGGAGGCAGGCGAGCCGAGGCGACGCGACGGGGGAGGGACTTCGTCGGGCGGCGTCTGGGGCAGCTGCGGCAGCTGCCGATTGAATCGCAACGTGTGCACTCGAGGCCCAGGGGTGCGGCGGCGAGGAGCAGCCATGTGGGCAGGGGCGCATGATTTGAATCACGCCCAGCACGACCAGGAGGTGCATATGTCTACAAGGGAAGGGGATGCTGGCGAACGGAGGCAGCACGTGCTGCTCGCCATGGGCGCTACGGGCATGGCCATGGGCATGTCGCTCGTTACAGAGTATGATGCACGATGATGCAAATCCGGTACATTTGAATGCCTTGTCTGTGTTCCTGGTGCCTGGTGCCTGGTGCGCATGCAGGTCCGGGCGTGGTGCCGGTCCCCATGGAGCTGGTCCCCATGGAGCTGGTCCCATGGAGCTGGTCCCCATGGAGCTGGTCCCATGGAGCTGGTCCCCATGGAGCTGGTCCCCGTGGAGCTGGTCCCCATGGAGCTGGTCCCCATGGAGCTGGTCCCCATGGAGCTGGTCCCCGTGGAGTCAACGTCCGAGGAGAAGCGGCCGGGACGCGGCGAGCGCAAGGTTTCGCTTGTCCCCGGTCGGGTGACGGGCGACCCGGGTCAGGTGCGGTGGTCTCCTCGGGGCCGTCCGAGCGTCGTGGGGCGAACGTAGGACAAGTATCTCGGGGTCCGCCGGAACGGTATCTCTCTACTCCCCTCTCCCGGCTCCGCAGGGTCCAGGGACCGCACGAACCCCGCGGAGTGACGGTGTGTGTGAGCCGACCTCAGGGCTCAGGGACAGAAATAAGATCGGTAGCGAAAGAAGATTTCTATCTCTCTTAGATTGCGCTGGCGGTCGTTGTCCCATGCGCGGCGGTTGGAGGCCGCGCACTCTCGGCGCCTTGCCCGGCTCGCTCTATCGCTCTACCCGCACTAGGGACTAGCGCCCTACGCACGCGAGGGGCGAGAGAACGCGACTCAAGTGCGGAGCATCGCCCTCCCAATACACACCATGACGGCATTCCCGGCCCCCTTGTCTGGTGGCACCGCGGGATGGACGCGCGCCTACTCCGCCGCAGCAGCCTTGGCGGCCTTGTACGCGGCGCCGCACTTGTAGTCGAAGAGGTCGCAGTCGGATCCGCCGGCGAGGGCCCACGGCATCGGCTTGTCGCGCTTCTTGACAAAGGGGTACTTGACCTGGCGGCAGCACGCCGATCGGCGCGCGTCAGCGGCACAAGGAAGGATCCATGGTATAGCGCGGTCAAGGCAGGGGGGTGGGGATGGGTGGTAGCTGCGGCCCGCACCTGCTCATACTCGTGGTGTCCGTGCGAGTTGTGGCGCACGAAGACGAAGCCCATGTACAGGCCGACGACCGGCAGGAAGACGAACGAAATCTTCTTCCACTTGTCGGTCTCAGCTGCGCACGCAAAACAACAAGTTCGCCATCGCAATTAGCAGTGGTGCGGCGGTGAAGGGGCGCTTGATCAACCGCCGCCCGGCGCCACGTTCGAGGGAGCTGCTTTGCACCGATGGCGTGGTCGAGCGAGTGGCCGCCCATCATGCGCACGCCCTTGGGCGCCAGCGCCATGCGGGCACGGAGCAGAGCCTGCATTTGTGTGGATGTTGTCGAGGAGCGTCAGAGACGATGACGGAGGTTTCGGGCACAACTGTGAAACGTTACATGTCACAGCGCTCACTATTGGCTTCGAGAAGGTCGCCGGCGTCGACCTTTCATACCGGTACATGTAACTTAATGGAATTCCTCATTGCCCAGTGATGTCGGCGACCATGCTCGATGTGGTAGCAACGATTGGCGACGTGACGATTCGCGAGAGTGTCCAGCAACTGCCCTCACCGTGGCCGACTTGCACGCACTAGTGGTGGCCAATCTTGCGCAGCGCGCTCCTCATCTTTCAACACATACGGTGCAGCTCACAGTCGGAGGTTCCATCATCCTTCCAGTCGATGGAACGCCACTCACTGCAATTCAGAGTGACGTGGTGCAGTGCACGGTGAGATGTGCGCCGCAGCTGTTGCGATGTGCCCCTCTGTGGGGTGCAGGCGGGTGCACGGTAGTGACGGTGCACGGCGTCGGATTGGAGGCGGTCGGTGGCTCACCACGATTGAGATTTGGCAGGGTGGATGTGCCATGCCAGCGGACGAGTTCAACGACGATACGTTGCATTGCTCCAGACCATCCACCCGGGATCGTCAACGTCAGGCTCGTTCGATGCGAAGAAGACGACTTCGATGAGGACGGGAGCGGCGCGAGGCGATGAGGAGAGGGTACGCGGATGGACTCCGAATGATTGAATCATGTGTCACTTTTAGTACACCACATTCACCTCAAACTTGAAAATTTTTGTATCATGACCGACGCGCGCCACTCCCGGAAGAGCGCCCTGCTCTGCTTCTCTGCGGGTTGCGGTAGCTCGCGTCGCTCTCTCTCTCTCTCGATTGTACACACGACAGACAAGCTATCTGAGCTCACGCGTGTTGAAGTGCTGAAAATCGGGTCCCGGCTCGAGATTGTCCATCGTCCTGCGACCAGTGGAGAGTCACAGACGCACAGGCGGAGTGTCATCATCGCAGGAGCAACGTGCTGCCAGGCAGCGGCGGCAGCAGCAGAGCCCGTCCGGCGGCATGAACTCGAGAGCGCGATGAACGTACTGCTGTCCCAACACCTCGGTGGTTCGAATCGGCAAGAAGTTGCCCTGCAGCCGCAGCACTCCCCACGTGCCCAGGACCAGTGCTACACCGCACTGTGCCGCAATCTGTGCACGGCCGTACACGACAAGAGCGCGTGAGCTTTATGCATGCGCTCCCGCGCGGCACGACTCATCCCGAGCCGAGCAGCACACACCTCAAAGGGCGAGTACGCGAACGGCTGCTGCACGGCCTTGAGGTAATCGCGGTCTGCAGGCAGACGCGGGAGACACAGAGTCAGCGCCAGCACGCATGGCGCCACTTGACGTATGTTCGCTGTCGAATACGTACGGTAAATGGCGCACAGCGTAGCGTGGATGAGCAGCCCGATCGATGCAAGGACGGCCAGATTGCTGATGCTCGAGTTGCTTTTGCCGCCCGTCATCTCCAAGGAAAAAAGCGTAGACACGTCGTGCGGAATTCTACCATTGGACTCAAGTCAAGTCAAGCAAGGCAAGGCAAGTCAAATTAGGCTCGTCGCGGTCTCCCCGCGCTAACCACACCACCGTGCCTCAGAGGACGGCTCCGCACCTCTGGTCCATGGGATCCATCAAGGTCGTCGTCGAGCAGCAGCTCAACAGGAAGAGCCCGAGCCCTTGGAGGTGTCTGCCTCGGTCTGGGAGAAGATATTGTGACCCGCTCGCGAAATCTATTGCCAAAAGCTTCCCATCATTGTGTACGTACATTCAAGACATGCATGTGCAGTCTACTTTTACGAGTACGAGCGCTGCCGCACTTTCACGGGAGCAAAACCGGCCGCCCCTCCCGGACGAGAGCCCATGATATTCATCACACGCCACCCGCCTCGCCCTCTTCCCGGAGCAACCTTTGTAAGCACGTTATCGCGGTCTGCTCTGCGCTCGAGAGCTCCGGGTGCCAAAAGTCGATGAAGAGGATTTCTGCGGGCACGTCGCCATCGTTGTATGCTGAGTGCATGAACGTGGTGTCGAAGACGACACCCGTGCCCCCCGGCGCCGCGTCTTGAGGCGTTGACCTCCAGCTACGAGAGACGGCCTGAACCTTGGACTGGCCTCGTCTGCCTCCGCGGCCCAAGGAGCTGAGCCATCCAACAAGCCGTTCACGCACCGACCGGCCTCTCGTGCCGCCAGGCGCGAGCAATGGCGAGAGGATCATGCCTGCAACACCCTCGCGCTTATTGACGGCAGGGAATGGTGAACGGCCGCCTGGGCCCTCGCTCCGCGCTGCCGGCCCAGGAAAGGGCGGCGTGCGCGCGCCCGTGCGCCGAGTCGGGCCGGCGAGCGGCAGATGCGCGGTGAGCATGAAATTGCGTCCGTCCGAGTGCCAATGGAGGGCTGTGCGCGGGAGCTGCTTGCCAAAGGCGACGAGCCGCACGCCATAAGGCACCGCGCACGCATCCAGCGCGGCCATCGTCTGGGGGAAGAGCGCAGCCACCTTTTGCGGCGTGTCGTTTGTCACGAGCACTGTGTGGCAGTAGCCGTTCGTTTGCTGGTCATCGAAGCCAGGCACGAAGATGGAGCGCTCTGTTTCGGTCAGCCCAGGCAACCGCATCATCGAACGGCGATGGGCAGGGCCGAGGCAATATCCCACCGGCAACTCGCGGTCACAAACCTCGCGGAGCTCCTTGGCGATCACCGGTGCGTAGGACTCGAGCCGGCGCAGCCACGGGAACGGGTCCTCTGCAGCCGAGTCGCCAGAGCGATCCCAGTGCGGCTTGGCGGTTAGGCTCGGAAAGTGCTTGGCCGTGTTAACCACCTGTCCGGTTTCGAGAACCTGCCACTGTGGCGCATCGTCATCCGCCATCGCGTCGCACAGCTCGCGAAAGCGCGTCAGCTCCGCAGGCAAGGCTCCAGCAGCTCGGCAATCGCAGTCCAGCCGATCGATGAACTTTGCTCGATCTTCGCGGCTCAGCGCTCGGAAAACGTCGCGTTTGCGGTTTCCCGTTGCGCAGCTTGTCAACAGTCTCACGCGTGTTGTCACGCATGTTGTCGTAAGCGCGGTCGACGGTCTTTGCAGCACTTCCGAGAGAGTGAGCATCGTCCCGACGCTCCAGTGTGAATGAATTCCGCAGTGCTCAGGAATTGAAAGATCGAATCCCTCTCACACGAGACCAAGGCCTGGTGACTCTCAAAAGGTTCTGTGTGTTTCGACGCTTCACGCAACGAATCGGAACTCCGCAAAAAAGCCCAAGAAAGGCCGATCGCGCGTCTCCTGCGCGAGGGACCTCTCCCCCACTGGCTCGTCCTAGGCTCGTCCTCTCCCACCCACGAGGTGGCTCCAACAGCCATTTTACGCGCCAGAGGACCTCGCGCCGCGAGAAGGTGTGCCTCGTGCAGTGAATGGAATCCGAAGAGGAGCTGAGAGTGAAAGTGCGCAACCTGAAGCGTGTTGCACCTCGCACAGAGCGGCTCGTTGCACCCTGGTCGTCTTATCTGGACTCCAACCCAGCAACGGGCAGCAGCACGGGTACTCCTGCGCTGAGCCATGCCAGCGCGAGATGCATGGTTGCTCACTCTCGATCTCAGTGGAGCGAGGATCTCCAGCTGCTGCCACTGCTACTTGCACTCCCAGTCAATCACCGAACCTTTGTGGAGCTCGGGGCATTCAATGGTGTCTCTCTCAGCAACACGCTAGCTCTGGAGAGATGCTTCGGCTGGCACGGGTTGCTCATTGAGGCCAATCCGGTTTCAGCGCAGCGACTCAACGCCAGTCGCTGCGGAAGCCACGGGTCGAGCCACGGCCAATTGAGCAACACATGCATCCACGCAGGCGTGTGCGACCCCGCCGGGAACATTTCCGTAACAAAGTGGGCACAGGAGATATCCGGGTCTACGGACGACATGAGCGAGGGATACTTGCAACTCTGGGGGCGCTGGAACCAGGCTTTCAACCGGAAACCGAGCGCGAGGTCGATAGTGCCGTGTAGGCCGCTCGCGCAACTTGCGCGAGAGGCGGCCTTATCGCACGTAGGACTGCTGTCTATAGATGTGGAAGGTGCCGAGGATAGAGTGCTGCAGACGGCAAACCTCTCAGTCGTCTCGATCGTGATGGTCGAGGCTGATGGGCTTGACCCGCTCAAAGACGCGCGGGTCAATCGCCATCTGCTTCTCTCCGGCTTCCAGCCGCTCCCATTCACCGTGCACAACAGCCTGCTCTACCGCCGGGCCGACCTGCTCTTTAATCCGGGCTGCGAGCTGCGCGCCTCGAGATCCGCGCGGGGCGAGGACCTGATGCTGCTGCCTTCGTTGCTCGCTCTGCAACGCGTTAACGGCACCTTCGTCGAGGCAGAGGACGTGCGCAACCCGCTCACGAACGTCTTGCAAGCGTGCTTTGGTTGGCGTCAAGCCGACGACCAAGCGGATTCGGTTGCGTTTCTTAGCGTGTACAACGAGGGGCTCAATGCTCACCTGGATCGACTTGATCGATATTCGATCATAGCCGTTCAGGGCAGCGCGGAGGCGTTGCGTGTCTCAGGTGAGCTCCTCACGAATGCGAGCGCGCGTGCCCGCGCTGTCTCGCCTTTCAAGGCGCAGATCAAGAAGAGTCGCCGGATGGTGATGGCCGGCACAGCCGTGTGGTGCAAGCGGACGGTCGATTGCTTGGCCACCGATGCTTTCGGGGCGCCCAAACCATGAAACTTATCCCGGTCGCGTGACGGTCATCAGATCGTACAACGTACATCGAGAATGCGTGCCCGGTGCCGTGAGCCGTTGGGCCCGTGGCGAACGCGCGGCGAGCGTCGTGGACGTCGAAAATTAAATTCTGGACCACCACACTGATCATTGATGCGTTTCGGTTCGTAAGACGTAAGAGTACGTCGTATACCGTACGGACCATACGACGGCCGCAAAGTTTGAAAGTAACCCACGCAGGCTCGCTCCTCCGGTCCCTCCTGCAGCTGGAGCTGCACGGGCCAGCGGCCACGCGGCCACCGCACGGGCTCGGGGGCGGGGGCGACAGCTTGCACTGAACTCTGAAGTCTGATACAAACGACACCACAGTGTATGGAAGCACATGGTCAAGGATACATCATACCTCATGCCACCTTCTCGAAGCAATCCCTGTGGATCCTGCGCATAAATATATTGGTGACTCAGCAGGCCGCCCCTCCTCTCGATCGCCCGTTAAAGTGGGCTGCTCCTCCGCGATCGCCCATCAGGTGGGCTGCTCCTCCGCGATCGCCCATCAGGTGGGCTGCTCCTCCTCGATCGCCCGTTAAGGTGGGCTGCTCCTCCTCGATCACCCATCAGGTGGGCTGCTCCTCCTCGATCGCCCGTTAAAGTGGGATGCTCCTCCTCGATCGCCCATCAGGTGGGCTGCTCCTCCTCGATCGCCCGTTAAAGTGGGATGCTCCCGCCGCTATAGGACTGCCGAGGTCGGCGCGCGTAAACGTGCACAGGCCCATCCTCGATGGCAAGTGCTGTGCCCCTCACTCTTCGTCACCTCACTCTTCGTCATTGTCCCAGTTGTCTTCTGCAAAGTTCTCGTCCGCCACAATGCCGGGCGCGCTGAGGACGCCGCTTACGACGCGTGGAGACACGGGCGCGGCCGGCGCGGTTCGCGGATCCTCCTCCTCATCGCCCCAGTCGTCGTCGCCATCGTCCCACCGGTCGACTCCGGGCGAGGGCAGCCGCCCCGCGACCTCGTCGGGCGCAGCGCCCTGCGCCTCCGCAGACTCGTCCTCCACTGCTAGCGTCGGCGGTGCGCGCTCCGCCCGCTGTCTTGCCGACTGCTGGCGCACACGTTCGCGCGCCTCCTCTGCCTCGCGCACAATGTCGACCTCCTGCGCCTCGTCATCATCGTCGTCGTCGTTCGCGATGATCTGGGACAGGGGCACGGGCGCCGCGGAGCGCATCGGCGGCGAGGCGCGCGGGCCGTCGGCACGGTTCGCCGAGTTGACCCGATCCGGCTCCACGTCCTCATCACCGGAATCCCATTCCACTGTCTGGACAGCGTCGACCGGCGAGGCGGCGGCGGCGGCGGCGGCGGCGGCGGCGGCGGCGCGCTGCGCCGCGCGCTTCGAGCCTGGCGCTGCTACGGGCGTCGCCTTGGCCTCGGCCTCGATCTCACATGGCACAACCACCGGCGGCGGCAACGCATGTGCACAGGGGACTGCCCACGAGGCAGGGGCTCGTCCCTCGGCGACCGCCTCGGCGATCTCCCGATCGAGCTCCTGGGCTTCGTCGGCCGCGGGCGCATGCGGCAGCTCGAGCATCGGAGAGCCGAGCGCCAGCCCCGCCCCGGTATCCTCGGCCGACGGCGCCTTGGGCAGCCCCAACCCTTCTGCGCCGAGTTCCTCCGTCGTGGCAGGCGGAGTGGCCGACCGACGTCCCCGACGCTCACGCGTCGCTCGCGCGGGGCGCGGCTGGAGCGGGTCGGCGCCGACGCTGTGGCCAGCGTCGCCCTCGGGCGAGGCCGCGCGCGACGGCTCGTGCGACACGTCACGCGAGCTCAGCAGAGAGGGTGTCGTGGAGGAGTCGCCATCGGCCTCCGAACGAACGCTCGAGCCGGCGCCAGAGGCCGGGCGGCGAAGCATCGCCTGGAGCATCTCGGCGGTGGCAACGGGCTGCTTGGCGTTCTGCTTCTCGCGCCACACCTGCGCACGCAGCTCGAGCTGCGTCATCCACACCTTTGCTTCCTTAGGCGAGACGGCAGCGACGGTCAGGTGGATGGGCGGGCACTTGATCACGAAGGTGCAAGGGTCGTCGTCGAGCGCCTCGATGCTCGTCACGTCGGCGAGAGGCAGCACCGCAGAGGGTGTCACCTTCTTCGTCACGCTCATCACCGACTTGGCGTAGCTCAGCGTGCCGCGCGTCTCGTCCACATAAAAGTAGCGCTTCGCCCAACCGCCGCTTCTGCACAGAACCAGGGCAGTTGGGAAGCAAGGGGAGGAGATCGAGAGGCGTGAGCGCAGGAGGCACGCGCGTGCGAGGCGAGCGGTGCCCAATGCAGCGTGCGCATGCGCCGTCGGCTCTCGCACTTGGCCCGGCGGCCGCTCTGCCGTGCAAGCATAAGGACATGCATGCGTTTTGCACGCACCGGTGGTGCTTCTTCTGCAGCCAGCCAAACTGACGGTCGGTCATGATGGGCTTCGGCTCTGTCTTCTCGACGAAGTTAGACTTCACGATGCGATCGGCTTCCGGCGTGCCAGAGCGAGAGTCCGTGGGCGAATGTGACGACTCCTCAGTCTCAGTGGGCGGGTCCGGCCTGCGTGAAGGCTTCTCGCGACGTCCAAAAGACGCGGAGCGCACGAGCATGCCGATCACGCCACCACTCGGCCTGTCGATGTCACCCGCGCGCGCACGCTGGCCGAAGGTCATTCGCTCCCTTGTTCGGTCGAGGCGCTGCCCGTTGGTCCCGTCGTCCACAAGGATACATGACTTCGAACTGCTCTCTTCAAACTGCTCTCCGTTGCACCGTGACGTGGCACGGCTGTTCACGGCGTTTCTTGAAGGTGATACGTGCATCTGAAGGTCTGCGTAACGCACAAAATCAACGTCTCATTCTTGTCGGTGGCCTTGACTTGACTTGACTTGACTTGACAAGCGCCGCCTTCCCGCGTTCTGCCTCTGCGCGTCCAATACGGCCACTTCAGTGGACGCAGGTGGTCCCTTGGACACGCCAGCTCTCAAAGTACCGGCCTCTCCAAGGATGCCTGCCACCACCTCGTCGCTCCTCGAGGAGAATGCGCTACTGGGCTCGATCATCGACGACCTGCGCAAGCAGGGCGGCGGGCAGCAAGACCTGGAGCAGAAGCTGCGCGCGACGGAAGATGCGCTGCTCGACATGCACGCGGAGTGCAAGGCGACGCGGAGCGAGCTGCGCGCAGAGCAGGATGCGTTGCGCAAGGCGCGCGCGGCGCTCGACGAAGGGCGGCGTGGCATGGCCATGCTGCAGGGGCGCCTCCGGGTGGAGGCGGCGGCGCACCGTGTGACGCAGTGCGTGCTCATCGCCGAGGTGGCGCGGCTCGAGCGGCAGTGGGTGGGCGCATTGGACCGCGGATACGCTTCGCGACTGCGCGAGGCGGCGGAAACCGCCGTGCGCGGCATGCACGACGCGCAGGCCGAGTGCCGCTTTCTGCACGAGCAACTCCAGTCCTTGTTACGGGACGGCGGCGGCGGCAGCAGCGCGCGCGTGGCGGCGGCAGCGGCGGCAGCAGTGCCGGGCAGCTCCGAGGGCGCGGCGGGTCCTCGCGACGGCGCGGCCAGCGGCAGCATGCTGCAGCCGCACCAGTCCGCCGCAACGAGCCCCCGCGAGGGCGAGGGGAGCAGTCCGATTCGCGAGTCCGAGGAGATGCGTACCCAATACGTACTCTCGGTGCAGCGGTGCCACCAGCTGCAGGTGCATCTGGCGCGCGTCGCCGATGAGGGCGAGGAGCTGCGCCCGCAGCTCGCCCGCGCCCTCGAGCGCGTGAGCACCCTCCAGGCAGAGGTCGATAGGCTTCGCACGGAACGTGAGGAGCGCCGACGACGGGCGGCGGGCCTTCCGCCGCCATCGTTGCTCCCGGTGCCCTCGGCGACGGCCGCTAGGGGGCTCACGCCAGGCTGCGCAACACCGTCGCTACCGCGCGACACCGCCGCCGCTTCCTTCGCCGCCGCCGCCGCGACTGACGAGGAGCACAGACCGTTTGTGAGTGTGTGGACGCAGCCGCCGCCGCCGCCACCTCCTATCTTGGCAGAGGAGCTCTCTCCTCCGCTGCACGCACCGTTTATGCATAGCAGCCTCGCCGCGCTCGGTGGCTCGCACGGCCGCGACGCCGGCGCACGAGCGAGCCGCCGTGGCAGCGGCGGCAGTGGAGGCGGCCTTAGAGGTGGCGGCGGCGGCGGCGGCGGCGGCGGCGGCGGCGGCGACGGTGGGCCAGCAGCCATGTCAAACGCCGTGTCGAGCCCTCCCTCTGCCCACGCGCGTGTGCCGCTGAACGATGCCGCCGCCCTGCGCGGTGCAGTCGTACAGCTCCGGGCACAGCTGAGCGAGCTCGAGCAGGAGCTCGCTCACAGGCGCGCCGCCCACCAAGCCGACCTCGAGGCGCTGTGTCGGGCACATGCCGACGCGGCCGCGAGCGCGCGCACGTTGCGATCCGAGCGGGCCTGGGTTTCGTCACTCGACGAGATGCGCATCTCCGACTTGAAGACGATTGCACAGCTCGAGCAACGGCTCCACCAGTGGGGCCTCTGGAATGGTGGCGAGAGCGGACTCGAGGCAGAGAACGCGGAGCTGCCGCCGCCGCCAGATCGAGGCGACCTCTGGTGAGGTGGGGCCGCCAAACGGTGAAGTGTCAGAACGGCAATGTGTATAGCATGTATGATGGTCACCACGAGAGTGGCCTTGTCGACGAGCGCGAGAGTTTGAATCAGTGCAATATCAATATGGTAATAAGTTCTACTACATGTGAATATTACAGGGAGTGGCGGCATGGAGCTGCGAGGCGTTCCGCGTTTTTCGGCAATTTCACACCGCGAGTTTCGGCAATTTCACAGTTTTGATGTCCGGACTGCTCCTCCTCGCCTTCGCTGCCGTGAAGCGGATCGCCATCATAGGCGGTGGACTTGCCGGCCTCGGCACGGCGGTGAGCCTCCTCGATAGTGGTGCATGTGTCGTCCATGTTTACGATGCCGAACCCACGCCCGGCACGGGTGGCGCATCAGCAGTTGCGGCTGGTCTATTGCATCCGTTCCGTCCCAACGGTCGAGAGATCTGGCTCGGCCGCAACGGCTTCGAGGCCACGTCGGCGCTCGTCGAGCGCTGCGAGAAGCTCATTGGTGCGCGCTTAAGTGGCCGCGAAGGGCTGCTGCGACTCGCATTGGACGCAGACCAAGCTGGCGATTTGCAAGCTGCCGTGAGTGCATCCGCCGAGTCGCACGGGCCGCTCGATCAAACGTGGTGGACGCGTGAACAGGTCCAGGCTGCCCACGCAGGCACAGCCGCGCTCGGCGGAGCTTTTGCACCGTCCGCAATGAGCCTCGACACGCCAGCATACCTCAAAGCACTGTGGAAGCTATGCGAGGCGATCGGGGCCGAGACGGCCGAGGGGGAGGTGCGATGGCGCGCCAAGCGGCTGAGCTCGTTGGCCGAGCTGCACGCAGCGGTCGCCGCAGCGGGCGAGGCGCCATACGACGCGGTCGTCGTAGCCAACGGCTTCGGCGCCACGGAGCTCGCTGAGCTTCGAGGGCTGGCATTGGCCAAGGCGCTGCGGCCGTGCCGCGGGCAGAATCTCATCCTTGCGCAGCGGCCGGAGGCTCCGGATGCCCTGCGCGTGCCGCTGATCAACGGCGATTATGTGGTGCCTATGGACGGCGGGCGCCGGCTGCTCGCGGGAGCCACGCATGAGTATGATCCACCAGAGAGAGTCAACCGGCCGGCGGACGAAACGGCGGCGTGTGCGCTCTTGCTGCCCGGCCTCGTAGCGATGCATGCACCGCTCGCCACGGCGCGCATCGTGGGCGTGCAGGCCGGGGTGCGCTCGCTCCCGCCGCGCTCGCACCTGGGCTACGCTCCGATCGCTGGCCGGCTGCCGCCGCTCGGTGCCGCCGCCGGGCCCGATGCAGCCCATGAAGCGGAAGCCGCCAAATCGGATGTGACCAAATCTTCAAAGGCGGCGACGGCCGCTGCGCCTGGGGCTGCGCGTGCGGCAACGTGGCTCTTTGGCGGGCTGGGATCGCGCGGGCTGATCTACCATGCCGTGCTCGGCGCGCGGGTGGCCGAGGCGGTGATGGCCGACGACGAGGGGCGCCTTCCCGAGCACATGCGGCGACTCGACTTGAGAAGCGCGCTGGGAGCGGCGACGCTTTCAGAGAGCTCTTCGAAGGTTTTATGATGCGCTGATGTTTCGTTGATCACTGGGTGGCCTCGAGAGAGGTCTCAGAACGCTGTTGGTTCACGGCAGATCGTACGAACGTCACGACTCACGAGTCACGTTACGGGTTCTCGTTTATTAAAACACACCCGTCACACGGTCGCGTAGCCTGAGCGCTTGTGCGCCGTGCGGGCGCTTCGAGGGCGGAGCGACGCTCTCCGTGGCTCTCGGCTCTTATAGCCCCCGCGTGCGCCGAGAAAGAATAAGAAAAGTTTCACGAGGCGAAGCGGCCCGTGTAAGAAACGGGACCGCAAAGAGGAAGCCCTAAGTGGAGAGTGGCGCCGAAGTGGCTCGAGAGCATGCAAACCTGATACGCAAACATGACGAAACGGACAAAACGCGTTTCCAGTTTTGTCATTGCATGAGAGTGTGCTGGGGTCCAGCAAGGCTGGAGCGATCGCGGTGAAGTTAACTCGTCATAGTGACTATGACGAGGTTGACAACTCTCCTGTCGTTCCTGTTGTCCATGCAGTGCGATGGTCGCGAGCGGATCAAGATGAACAATCGAGTACATCGCAACTGCACAGAAGTAGCGCCCGAGGTGATGAATGCAAAGATTGGTCCGGGAGCCGCGGCCCAGTCTGGCGATGACGTAGATCGCACGATCAGTACGCCAGCGGTTCGAATCGTGTGGATGTGGTGGGCTCAAGGCTGGGGGCAGGCGCCGCCCATCGTCCGAGCGTGCGCGAGCAGCTGGGAGCGGGCCAACCCAACGTGGCGTGTACGCCGACTCACAATGACGGATCTAAACACAACCAGCCTGGCACCGGTGGCCGCGGCGCTCGGGACATACAGTCACTTGCCGAAGCCGACCACCCCTGCGTACTCCGACATCCTGCGCACGGAGCTTGTGGGCGTGTATGGTGGCCTGTGGGTGGATGCTACCATCTTCTGCATCCAGCCGTAAGGGTGGGTATGGTGATTTTTGTTTTTGACACGCATCATGCAAACAACATACTCACTGATTCTCCAGAGCATGGGGATCACCATGGTACCCTTGGGATGCACAGGGCATGCATCAAACATGAGCTACCAACCTCCGAAGGTATGACTTTTTTCCCCTACTGAGGGCTCAGGCATAGCGCGTGCCTCACAAGGCCGATTCTCGACGAGGAGAGGCCG